>OJPM01001095.1_pt1 | contig 14635 bp, 12 predicted proteins | sample 1598471 | NCBI WGS metagenome assembly OJPM01 (sample SAMN03922484, study PRJEB24848) | human gut metagenome | isolation source: stool sample | host: Homo sapiens | place: Germany | collected 2011-05 | reverse complement strand
TGTATATATTATAGAACAATGATTACTAAAAAGCGTTAAAGGATTCTTTATGATGTCATCTGGTTTATTGATCGTTTGCCCCTCTTGTGCTAAACGCAAGACTGAATCTTTGTCTTTGCTGAGAGCCAAACGCTCATACAGGCTTGAATTATATTGCCGCTGCAATTGACGTACACTCCAATTTTGTTTCTGAGACTCAATTTCGTAAAATCTGCGTTCTTCATCAGATTCAATGCGCATTAATATCAAATAGTGAGACCATGAAAGCGTAAACGGATATTCCCTAGTTGATTTTATGGGGCTTTCGGTGAGTTTTTGAATTTGGTCAACGCTGTTGTTCCAATCTCTTTTGTCGAGTATGTTGAGAAAAATTTGCGACATCTTTTCAATGTTTTGTGTATTGGGTCAAAAAGAAGTTGTATATTTGTTCATCAATATCTAGTCTCAATATAGGTAATCTATGGAATTCATCACATCAACACATTTGAAGCAATGGGCTGACACAAAAGAATGTCAGTCTCTCTTGCCAGAATTGATGAGACGGCTTATCTGTGCTTCCGTGAAGCAGTTGAATAGACTGTCTTTCCCCAGTGGGGATGCTGTGCATATGCCTGAATGGGCCGGAGCAGATACCTGGGTTCTGATTTAAAAAGACCGAACATATAAGAATACCCGATAACTGTTGTAAGAAGCTATCGGGTATTTTTTTATTGTCAGCCCGGTTTCTTGCTTTAGAATTAGAATACAGGCATCTGCCAGATAAATCCTACAGAAATACGGTTAGTACTATAATTCTCCTGTCCCAGCACCTTGGCGCGGGAAGTGAAATCATACGAACGTCCCACGTAGGTAACAAAGAAGTGCAGATTGGTTTCCATCGGGTAATATTCGATACCGCCCAGATATCCCCAGGAAGTACGGTAATTTCCCTTCTCTATTCCCTCGGACGCCTTGCCTACGGAAGCCGTCTCGTACATACCCTTCACAAAAACATTCCATTTCGGAAGAAAGCGGTAATTACATTTGGCAACAACCGAAAGATAGTTAGCATCAAAAGCGTTATGCCCGCCCGGACGGCCTACGATACTGGTAATAATACCTTTGCGGTCAATGTCCTCTTTTGAATACATGAAATCGACAAAAGCATTCCATTTGCCGAGATTCAATTCGTTACCTAAAGCATAATAATACATATTGTGACTTTTGGCCTCGTTCATGACAGAAGCCGACCAACGGGTCTTGAATACGTTATTGAAATTACCATTCCAGTTCAAAGTATAAACCAGCGGCATTTTGCCGGATTTCAGATCGGGAAGATTTCCTTCGGCATCTTCCGTGATTCCGTAAGTGCTGTCGAACGAACTGTTGCGGCTGTTCAGTATTTGCAGGTTAAGTTGCTGTTCGGGAGTAATGTTATAGCCTACATTCAGTCCGGTCATAAAGTTACTCATATAGTCGATCATATCGCTGTACTGATAGATGTCGATCGGGTTGAGGTCGAACTCGATACCACCGTATGCGGCACATTGCTTTCCTGCGAAGAGGCTGAACTGGTCATTCAGTTTGATACCGATTCCGGCATAGTCGATGGAAGTAGGCAGATTGTCAATCATGCCGTTTGCATCGTTCGAGCGGTTGAGGCGTTGGCGATAGCGGTAAGAAAGCCAGTTGTTGATATTTCCTTTGGCTTCGATGCGGAGCTGGTGCATATTGAAGTCACCTTCCTGAAAACCATTTTGGAAATGAGCGTCAAAGCTTCCTTGCATATTCAGATAAAGATTGAACTTATCTGTCTTCTTTTTTACGTCTGTCAGTTCTTCAAACAGGGGAGTGTTCGGGTTGAATTTATCCTTCTTCTCCGTTTTTTGAGCATATACTCCCTGTATGCTGCCCGCGAGGAGCAACATAAATATCCATTTTTTCATAAGTAGGTCAGGCTTTTAGTATTCGTTAAAATATTGCTGAATTTGTTTCCAGTCAGTTGTTTTGGTTAGTGCAAGCATTAACAAAACGCGTGATTTCTGCGGATTCAGTTCCTGTGAAGCCACAAACTGATATTTGGCGTCGTCTACCTCTGCATCCAGTGTGGTAGGACCTGTCGGGACACGGGAAGAACGGACTACAAGGATTCCTTTCTGACGGGCGTCTGTCAGTACCGGGAAGATATTCTGATGGATATTTCCATTTCCTACTCCTGCATGGATAATGCCTTTATAGCCGTTGTTGAGCATCGGAGTGACCATATCTGCTTCGATGTTGGAATAGCTGTATACGATACCTACTTTAGGAAGTGCGTTCAGATGAGTAACATCGAAAACGGATTGGGTGGTATGTTTTTTTAGCGTCACCTGATTGTAGAATACTTTTCCGTTCAACACATAACCCAGCGCGCCGGAGTTGGGAGCTTGGAAAGTTTGCACGTCGACCGTGTTCATTTTAACCGTACTCTGTGCTCCAAGGATCAGTCCGTTCATGGCAACCAGTACTCCTTTGTCTTTGGATTCTTTTGCGGCGGCGGTAACTACGGCGTTATAAAGATTCAACGGGCCGTCGGCACTTAGAGCCGTAGACGGACGCATGGCACCTACCAGTACCACCGGTTTGTCACTTTTAACGGTCAGGTTCAAGAAGTAGGCTGTTTCTTCCATCGTATCGGTTCCGTGAGTAATCACGATGCCGTCGATGTCCGGGCGTTTCAATAGTTCGTTTATTTTTTTGGCAAGCGTCAGCCAAACCTGGTCGTTCATGTCCTGCGAACCGATTTTGACAATCTGTTCTCCGGTCACGTTGGCGATGTCCTTAATTTCGGGCACGGCATCAAGTAGTGCGCCGATGGCAACTTGTCCTGCTGTGTAGCTGGTTCCGGTAGCTGAACTTCCTGTGCCTGCAATCGTTCCTCCGGTGGCAAGGATATGAATGTTCGGTTTGGCGGCAAATGCCATTGTTACAGAAAATAGTAGTGTGACTACTACCAGTCCAAAGCTTTTGAATTGTTTCATAACTGAATGATGTTTAGGTTAATAATATATGTATATTAAAATATTTGTATAAAGAGCAGTCCCAGGGCAATGGCAACAATCGTCGATACCAAGCCGGGCATCATGAACGAATGATTCAACACATACTTGCCGATTTTTGTTGTCCCGGTACGGTCGAAATTGATGGCGGCCACTACGGTAGGGTAATTCGGAATAAAGAAATATCCGTTCACTGCCGGAAACAAGGCGATCAGCATATAAGGCGAAATCCCCAACGCAATGCCCAGAGGCACAAGTGCCCGAACTGTGGCAGCCTGGCTGTATAGTAGAATAGACATCACAAACAGCGCGACACCAAACAGCCACGGCATTTGTTGCACGATCCCTTCAATAGAAAGAGTTAGCTGTCCCATATTTCCCTGAAGGAAGGTATCTCCCATCCAGGCAATACCGAAGATGGCAATCACTGCCTGCATACCTGCCGGAAATACGGAACCTTGTGTTGCTTTGATTCCGTCGGTCTTGGTCACTAACAGGATAATGGCAGCAGCCGATAACATCACGATTTCGATGATGGAAGACATTCCTAATGTAACTATTTCCCCGTCGATCAGGAAACTGGGGCGCATTCCTTCAAAAGAACCGAAGAGTACGATAAACGCAGTTGCCAATATAAAGATAAGGACGGAAATCATAGCGGAACGTTTGTTCTTCACATCTTTAATCTCTATCTTTTTATTGTTGAACAGTCCTTCTTTCAGACGTTTCTGATATTCGGGGTCTTCCACCAGCTCTTTACCGACTTTCATAGAGAATAAAGCACCGACCAACACGCCGACAATGGTAGCGGGAATCGTAATTTTGAGAATGTCGAACAGGGTAATATCGAATCCGGCTAAGAGTCCGAGAAGTGCTACGGTAGCCGCGGAAATCGGACTTGCTGTAATGGCCTGTTGGGAAGCAATGACGGCAATACCTAACGGACGTTCCGGACGGATTTTGGTTTCGGTGGCAACCTCCGCGATGACCGGCAACACAGAATAGGCGACGTGTCCCGTTCCGGCTACAAAAGTAAACAGGTAAGTCACCAGCGGACTAAGCAAGGTGACGTGTGAAGGATTCTTACGAAGCAAATGTTCTGCCAGTTTCACCATATAGTCCAGTCCGCCGGCTGCTTGCATACAGGAAGCAGCCGAAATCACAGCGGCAATCATTAACATAACGTCGATAGGAGGCGCGGTGGGTTGTAAACCAAAAACGAACGTAAGTATAGCCAATCCAACTCCTCCCATCACGCCGAGGCCGATACCTCCCAAGCGTGCGCCAATAATAATAGCTGTCAGAACAAATGCTAATTGTAATATCATAAGATGCTGTTTTAAGTTCTCAACAAAGATAAGTGATTTCTCTCTTTGTATTTTCTTTTTCTTGTATTAACAACAAAAAAGTCTTTGAATAGTTTTTGCATATTTATTAAAACAATAACTAAACTCATTGGTTATTATAAGAACTAACGAAACTGTTATTATTATAAAACAACCGATATGGAACAAAATTTATCAAAAAAAACTCGTACGGAGAGTGACCTGATAGGTAGTCGTGAAGTGCCGGAAAGTGCACTGTACGGAGTACAGACGCTCCGCGGTATCGAAAACTTTCGCATCAGTAAGTTTCATTTAAATGAGTACCCTTTGTTTATCCAGGCATTGGCTATCACAAAGATGGGAGCCGCCGTTGCCAACCGCGAACTGGACTTATTAACCGAAGAACAAACGGATGCTATCTTGAGAGCTTGTAAAGAAATACTTGAAGGAAAGCATCACGAACAGTTCCCCGTAGATATGATTCAGGGAGGAGCGGGTACTACCACGAACATGAATATCAATGAAGTGGTTGCCAACCGGGCATTGGAATTGATGGGGCATCAGCGCGGAGAGTATCAATACTGTTCGCCTAACGATCATGTCAACCGCTCGCAATCTACCAACGATGCTTATCCCACCGCCATCCACATTGGACTCTATTACACTCATTTGAAATTAGTTAAGCATTTCGAGGTGTTGATAGAGGCTTTCCGGAAGAAAGGAAATGAGTTTGCGCATATCATCAAAATGGGACGTACCCAACTGGAAGATGCCGTACCAATGACTCTCGGACAGACCTTCAACGGGTTTGCGAGTATTCTTGAACATGAAGTGAAGAATCTTGATTTTGCCGCGCAGGACTTTCTGACAGTCAACATGGGAGCCACAGCCATCGGAACCGGAATCACCGCCGAACCGGAATATGCGGAGAAGTGTATTGCCGCTTTGCGCAAGATTACGGGACTGGATATAAAACTAGCCGATGATTTGGTGGGGGCCACTTCGGACACTTCCTGCATGGTAGGTTATTCGGGAGCGATGAGGCGTATAGCTGTCAAAATGAATAAGATATGCAATGACTTGCGGTTGCTGGCTTCCGGTCCGCGTTGCGGATTGGGCGAAATTAATCTGCCGGCTATGCAACCGGGCTCATCCATCATGCCGGGAAAAGTGAACCCGGTGATTCCTGAAGTGATGAATCAGGTGGCTTATAAGGTGATAGGAAATGATCTTTGTGTGGCTATGAGTGGCGAAGCCGCTCAAATGGAGCTGAATGCGATGGAGCCGGTGATGGCGCAATGCTGTTTCGAGTCTGCCGACTTGTTGATGAATGGCTTCGATACCTTGCGTACGTTATGCATCGACGGCATTACAGCCAATGAAGAAAAATGCCGGAGAGATGTGCACAACAGCATTGGCGTAGTGACAGCCCTGAATCCGGTGATTGGTTATAAAAATTCTACTAAGATAGCTAAAGAAGCATTGGAAACAGGAAAGGGAGTGTATGAACTTGTTTTGGAACATAATATCCTTTCCAAGAAAGATTTGGATACCATTCTGGAACCTGAAAATATGATTAAACCAGTCAAACTGGATATTCATCCCAACCGTTGATAGATAGTAAGTGGGAATCGATTCAATAGGGAAATCGCCGGGCAGGTCACTGATCTGCTCCGGCGATTTTGATTATTTGTTACTTTTATTCTATATGGGAATAATTGCTAACTTATCCGGTAAAATAGTTATTGTTCATTACTTTAAAAACAGTGAACTTTGCAACATCATTAGTTATGAACTTAACAAGTAAATTTAGAACCAATTAAAACTATATGGATATGAATGCATTTGACGTTATTATTATCGGTTTTGGCAAGGGAGGGAAGACTCTTGCGGCAGAGTTTGCAAAGCGTGGGCGAAAAGTTGCCATTGTTGAACGTTCGGATAAAATGTATGGAGGAACGTGTATTAATATTGGCTGTATTCCGACCAAGACATTGGTTCATCAGGCTAAAATTGCTTCCGGTATGAAAGACGCTACATTTGAAGAAAGGAGTGAGTTCTATCGCAATGCCATTTCTGTGAAAGAGGCTGTGACAAGTGCATTGAGAAATAAGAATTACCATAACCTGGCAGATAATCCCAATGTAACAGTCTATACAGGTGTAGGTTCTTTTGTCTCTTCCGATGTGGTTTCTGTCCGTACATCTACTGAAGAAATAATGCTGACATCGAAGCAAATCATTATCAATACGGGAGCAGAAACAGTTATTCCTCCCATTGAGGGAGTTGCAGGTAATCCGTTGGTTTATACAAGTACCTCAATCATGGAATTGACCGAGCTTCCCCGCCGGCTGGTTATTATCGGTGGCGGTTACATCGGTTTGGAGTTTGCGTCTATGTATGCTTCGTTCGGTTCACAGGTGACCGTACTCGAAAGTTATCCTGAACTGATTGTGCGTGAAGACCGGGATATTGCTGCAAGTGTAAAAGAAACATTAGAGAAAAAAGGCATTGTTTTTCGAATGAATGCAAAGGTTCAATCTGTGAAACATATCGAAGATGGAGCAGTCGTTGTTTTTTCTGATTCACAAACTGGTGAGGTGGTGGAACTTGAAGCTGATGCTGTATTGCTGGCTACAGGACGCCGGCCGAACACGAAAGATCTGAATTTGGAAGTGGCCGGAGTGGAGACGGATGCACGCGGAGCGATCATTGTGGATGAATACCTGAAAACAACCCAACCGAATATACGTGCCGTTGGTGATGTGAAAGGTGGTTTGCAGTTCACTTATATTTCATTGGATGATTACCGGATTATCCGGGAGGATCTGTTTGGCGATAAAGAACGGACAACCAATGATCGCAATCCGGTTAGCTACTCTGTTTTTATTGATCCTCCATTAGCACGTATCGGATTGAATGAAGAAGAGGCCCGTAAGCAGAATTTGGATATTATTATCAAGAAATTACCCGTTATGGCGATACCAAGAGCGAAAACATTGGGAGAAACGGATGGCCTTTTGAAAGCTGTCATTGATAAGAATACGGGAAAAATATTGGGCTGTATGCTGTTTGCGCCTGATTCCAGCGAAGTAATCAATATAGTTGCTGTTGCAATGAAGACAGGTCAGGATTATACTTTCCTGCGTGACTTCATTTTTACTCATCCTAGTATGAGCGAGGCGTTAAATGATTTGTTTTCATAGTAGTAAGAATGAGTATAATCTTCTCCCATAAAGTTTAAAAAACATCAAAGTATCTGCCACCTGCAACAAAACGCTTGTAATGTATTAGTAAATAGGCAGTTGGAGCGTTGCAGATACCTGTTGCAGATACGTTGCAGATAAAGTATCTGCAACGCATAATATAACTGAAGAAAGGCCCTTGATTTCCTTATGTAAAGCTATGGGAGGTTCATGGTATCCCTATAAGGAGACTGCAGTATCTACGTACGGAAACTGCGGTATCCATACATGGACACTGTCGTTTCCTGCCTTGGAAACTGCGGTTTCCCGCCTCGGAACTCTAGTTTCCTACGCTGGAAACCGACGTTTGCTTGCTTGGATGAGAGTAAAAGTTACTCTCATCTTACTATCATACTTACTCTCATACCTGTAACTCCGATGAATAAAGGCTTTTTAAACGATTGATGAGAGTATGAGAGTAAAATTGCTTATTTATTTTTATTGGTGACGGATTTCGGTAATCAGAAATAAGAAACAGGATTATATTTTATCAAATTCATTTTAATACAGAACTTCCTATATTTATTTCCATATTTCTGCTACCTTTCAAAAAAAACATATATCTTTGTCATACGCTTTCAGCCCATCAGCGTGATGAAATAGACAGAAAGCGGTTTTTATTTCCTATATGGAGTAAAAGCGTATTATCTCTCGACCTTAAAAATAGCAAACTTTCAAAAGAGAGAGATGATACGGTAGATACTCCACGTGAACGGCTGTATATCAACATATCCGTAAGAGATGTGTTATATATAAACGATTGACGTGGGTGTCTGCTGTTATCATTATCTTCTTTAAAGGTGTTGCTAGCCTTAAGGTCGGATAATGGTACAGCAGCATCTGCGTCTTTCTTGTATTCGGCCGGTTATCAATTACCCCACAATTTAACCTAGCCAATCTCCATCCGGCGGACTGCAAAAAGAGTGGATGCTCGTTGTGCTAATATACATGAATAAAACATTATTCATCCCTTATTGTATCACACATAAAAGAACAAACGCTATGGCACAATGGATTAGTATAGAAGAAGCGGCTGCAAAGTACGGATTCGAGACAGAATATATTTGGGTCTTGATAGAGATAAGAGAAATCACCGTGGACTACCAAAGAGCTGACATCGACATCATCGACGATGAAAGTATTCAGGATTTTATCAACCGGAATAAAAAGGGGATTACATTGATGTATATCGAAAAGTTGGAACGATATTGCATGGATAAATCTCAAGTCTGTTCAATATACGCATCACTTTTAGGCAAACAAGATAAGGAAATCACCATGTATAAAGGAGCTAAATTTTTGTATGATGCACTGCAGGGCAAATGGTTGAAGCAATGTGACCGGGTGCGGCATTTAGAAAAAGAACTTGCATTGGAGCAGACCACTTGCCGTACGTGTTGGCTGAAAAGGTTATGTATGATAATCAGGAAGTAAATTTGATTAACTATCATTTTCCCAAGATTTATAGATGATAGATAGGATGAAAATTGAACTAATAAGAATTTCTTATTAGTCTGTGAGTGTTAGATGAAACTGATGCTCTATTGTAAGTTCAATCTTCAAAAGAGCAAATATAAATGTATGGGCGTCGGATTAAGTGAACAACAGCGACTTTGAGCGAACAAAAAACCGATAAATTGTGTTTATTTATTCTAATTATATATCTTTGTCCCGAATTATAAACACGTAAATTTATGAAAAAGATTTTTGGTGCTTTAATGATTGCCGTATGTATCGGTATGGCGATGCCTGCCCAGGCGCAAATACACTTTGGTGTAAAAGGAGGTTTGAACTTGTCGAAGGCGAGTTTCTCTAATGTAGGCGATAACTTTAAGAAGGATAATTTTACCGGTTTCTTTATTGGTCCGATGGCCGAGTTTAATATTCCAATCGTAGGGTTGGGAGTAGATGCTGCCTTGCTTTTTGCTCAAAGAGGTATAAAGGTTTCTGAAGGAAACGAGGATTTGACTATCAAGCAAAACGGTATTGATATTCCTGTAAACCTGAAATATACAATCGGTTTGGGAAGTATGGCCGGTATTTATCTTGCTGCAGGTCCTGATTTTTATTTCGATTTTGAAAAGAAATCGGGAATTGATAAGAAGAAAGCGCAAGTAGGTATTAATGTGGGTGCCGGTTTGAAGTTGCTGAACCATCTGCAGGTAGGTGCTAACTACAATATCCCATTGGGCGACACTGCGGATATTGAAGGAACAGACGCTTCTTATAAGACTAAGACTTGGCAGGTATCTGTTGCCTATATTTTTTAAATAGTCTGTCATTTTACATCGTATATAAAAAAGAGTTTCCGGTGAACGGGAACTCTTTTTTTGTTCGAGGGCTGCCCTGTTGCAGCCTCGAAACTGTTTCTACCCAATCCTGCCTTAAGAAGCGTTTTTCTTTTGAGTGTTCTCTCTTCCTTCTTTTTCATTCCCCATTTTTTTATTGTATTTTTGTACCTGCAATGAAAAAATATGTAGATGTCATATTACCGCTTCCGCTTCCGAAGAGTTTCACTTACTCTTTGCCGGACGAATGTGCGGAAGATGTGAAGATAGGCTGCCGTGTGGTAGTTCCTTTCGGGCGAAAGAAGTTTTATACGGCTATCGTCCTTAACGTTCATTATTGTGCTCCAACGGAGTACGAAGTGAAAGATATATCTGCATTGCTGGATGCTTCTCCCATTTTACTACCCGTTCAGTTCAAATTTTGGGAATGGATAGCCGATTACTATCTCTGTACACAGGGAGATGTGTATAAAGCGGCACTTCCTTCCGGCCTGAAGCTGGAGAGTGAAACGATTGTTGAATATAATCCCGATTTTGAGGCGGATGCGCCATTGCCGGAACGGGAACAACGCATTTTGGATTTACTTGCCGTAGATGCGCAGCAGTCCGTCACTAAACTGGAGAAAGACAGCGGCATAAAAAATATTCTTACTGCCATCAAGTCCCTGCTCGATAAAGAAGCCATTTTTGTAAAGGAAGAATTGAAACGTACTTATAAGCCTAAGACAGAGGCACGGGTGCGACTTGCGGGTACGGCAGATGAAAAGCAACTCCATATCTTGTTTGATATTCTGTCTCGTGCTCCGAAGCAACTGGCGTTGCTCATGAAGTATGTAGAGTATTCAGGTATTTTAGGAACCGGAACTCCGAAAGAAGTCTCCAAGAAAGAATTGTTGCAACGGGCTAATGTGGCCCCTTCGGTACTGAACGGACTGGTGGATAAGAAGATTTTCGAAATCTACTATCACGAAATCGGACGGTTGAATAAACAGGAGAAAGAAGTGGTCGAGCTGAACGCTTTGAACGAGTTTCAGCAACGGGCACATGATGAAATCGTTCAGTCTTTTCAGGAGAAAAACGTGTGTCTGCTTCATGGAGTAACGTCCAGTGGGAAGACGGAAGTGTATATCCATCTGATCGAAGAAACGATTCGTCAGGGAAAGCAAGTCTTATATTTGTTGCCGGAGATTGCCTTGACTACTCAAATTACAGAGCGTCTGCAACGGGTTTTCGGTGCTCGCCTGGGGATCTACCATTCTAAATTCCCCGATGCCGAACGGGTTGAAATCTGGCGGAAACAACTGGGAGAGAACGGGTACGATATTATCCTGGGTGTTCGCTCTTCCGTGTTTCTTCCTTTCCGAAATCTGGGATTGGTGATTGTGGACGAAGAGCACGAAAATACGTATAAGCAACAAGATCCTGCTCCCCGCTATCATGCCCGTAGCGCAGCGATTGTGCTGGCTGCCATGTACGGAGCTAAAACCCTGTTGGGAACGGCTACTCCTTCCATCGAGTCGTGGCAGAATGCAGGGGAGGGGAAATATGGTTTTGTACAACTAAAAGAACGATATAAAGAAATTCAATTGCCGGAGATTATTCCGGTAGATATAAAGGAATTGCATCGCAAAAAGAGGATGGTGGGACAATTCTCACCGCTCTTGATACAATACATGAAAGAGGCTTTGGAACAGGAAGAGCAAGTGATTCTCTTTCAGAACCGTCGCGGGTTTGCTCCGATGGTGGAGTGTCGTACCTGCGGTTGGGTGCCCAAGTGTAAGAATTGCGATGTAAGCCTTACCTATCATAAAGGAATCAATCAGCTAACCTGTCATTATTGCGGTTATACCTACCAACTGCCGAAATCCTGTCCTGCCTGCGAAGGTACGGAACTGGTGAACCGTGGCTTTGGTACGGAAAAGATTGAAGATGACATTAAAATCCTTTTTCCCGAAGCGGCAGTGGCACGAATGGACTTGGATACCACACGCACCCGCTCTGCTTATGAAAAGATTATTGCGGATTTCGAACAGGGAAAGACGGATATATTGATCGGCACGCAAATGGTTTCAAAAGGATTGGATTTCGATCATGTCAGTATTGTAGGTATACTGAATGCCGATACGATGCTGAATTATCCGGATTTCCGTTCCTATGAACGGGCTTTCCAGTTGATGGCGCAAGTAGCGGGACGTGCCGGACGTAAGAACAAGCGGGGTAGGGTGGTGCTGCAAACCAAGAGCATCGAGCATCCTATCATTCATCAGGTCATTGCCAATGATTATGAAGACATGGTAGGCGGGCAGTTGGCGGAACGGCAGATGTTCCATTATCCTCCTTATTACCGGTTGGTATATGTTTATCTAAAAAATCATAATGAAGCGTTGCTGGATCAGATGGCGGCAGTGATGGCGGATAAGCTGCGGGCGGTATTTGGCAATCGGGTGTTGGGGCCGGATAAACCTCCTGTTGCCCGTATCCAAACGTTGTTTATTAAAAAGATTGTCGTAAAGATTGAGCAGAATGCTCCGATGGGACGTGCCCGGGAGTTGTTGTTACGCATCCAACGGGAGATGTTGGAAGATGAACGCTATAAATCTTTGATTGTCTACTATGATGTAGACCCTATGTGATTGAATATTTTTCCCCCTAATAAAAAACTTTAATCATTTAATTAACTAACCATGAAACGACTTACTATTTTTTCCCTGACTTGTCTCTTTAGCGTAGGCGCAGTTTTTGCCCAGCAAGGAGTCACTCAATGTGGTGTTCCGACAGGACAACCGAAGTTCCCTTTACAGACTTATCAGGAATTGCCCGATCCTGCTGCGCCGTCTGATAAAGAATGGGCGGCAGTGACAACAACACAAGTGTCTTGGGGTACAACAGACGTCCGGTACGCAAAACACGGGCTTCCCCAGTTGAAGAACCAGCAAACGGTTGCTTTGAAAGGCTGGCGTGGTGAACGTGTGAACGCGCAAGCGGTTGTATGGACAGGTGTAGAACTGAAAGACCTGAATTTCAGCTTTGGTGATTTCAAAGACAAGAAAGGAAATGTTCTTCCCCAAGATGCATTCACCGGCGGTTTTGTTCGTTATGTGATGACGGACGAATTGAACAAAGACGGCAGAGGTGCCTGCGGACATCGGAAAGCGGTGGATTATGATTCATTATTGGTGGCCGACCCTATTGATACCAGTCTGAAAGCAATGGCTTTGCCTGCCCGCACAGTTCAACCTGTCTGGGTGCAGTGTTGGATTCCTCAATCGGCTGTTCCCGGAACGTATAAAGGGGAGTTGCTAATCAACGACGGCTCTCGTCTGTTGCAACGCCTGAATCTGGAAATTACGGTTTCTTCCCGCGAACTTCCGGCGCCTTCGGAGTGGGCTTACCACCTGGATTTGTGGCAAAGTCCCTATGCAGTGGCACGTTACTATCAGGTTCCTCTATGGAGTCAGGAGCATTTAGACGCGATGCGTCCTTTGATGAAAATGCTGGCAGACGCCGGACAAAAGATTATCACGGCTACTTTGATGCACAAACCCTGGAACGGTCAGACGGAAGATTATTTTGATACAATGGTTACCTGGATGAAACGGGCGGACGGCACATGGTCTTTCGACTATACCATTTTCGACCGTTGGGTAGAATTTATGATGAGTGTGGGCATTGACAAACAGATCAACTGTTATTCAATGGTTCCCTGGGAGTTGTCATTCCAGTATTACGACCAGGCAACCAACTCGCTGAAATTTGTGAAAACAGCACCGGGCGAGGAGGCTTACGAAGAGATGTGGGTAGCAATGCTTTCGTCTTTCTCCAAGCACCTGAAAGAAAAAGGATGGTTCGATATCTGTGCTATTGCAATGGATGAACGTCCGATGGAAGTGATGCAGAAGACCTTGAAGGTGATTCGTAAGGCCGATCCGGACTTCAAAGTTTCGTTGGCAGGAAATTACCATGCGGAGATTGAGCCCGATTTGTATGATTACTGCATCGTAATCGGACAGAACTTCCCCGAAGAAGTACGCCTCCGCCGTGTGGCAGAAAACAAGCGTACCAACTATTACACCTGCTGTACGGAAGCTCACCCCAATACATTTACTTTCTCCGATCCTGCAGAAGCTGTCTGGATAAGTTATTATTCTTCTAAGAAACACCTGGACGGTTATTTGCGTTGGGCATACAACAGCTGGCCATTGGAACCGCTGCTTGATTCCCGTTTCCGTAGTTGGGCAGGTGGAGATACGTATCTTGTATATCCGGGAGCACGTAGCTGTATCCGTTTCGAACGCTTGATTGAAGGAATTCAGGCGCACGAGAAGATAAATATCCTCCGTCAGGAATTTGAGAAAAAGGGAAATAAAGCCGGATTAAAGAAAATAGAGAAAATGCTTGCTCCGTTCAACTTGGGTAGTATGCCGGAAACCCCGGCAGCAGTAACCGTGAACCGGGCAAATCAAATATTGAACTCATTGTAAATGATTGTTCGTTAAATGGGAATTTAGGGGCGTAGCGGCCCAACAAGGTTTCCATTCGGCATGTTATCGTTTTAGACATACCCTAAAGGGTGGAACTGTATCTCTTTCAGGGAATACCGAATGGAAACCTTGCTCCGGCGCTACGCCGGTAAATGAGAATTTATCGGTTAAATGGGAATTTTGCAGTTAGGCTGAAAGCCTTACAATTATATATTTATTGGGGTGCCCTGAAAGGGCTTAATTATATAGCGTAGGGCAACGCCCTACGAAAAAAACACA
>OJPM01001089.1_pt1 | contig 14672 bp, 7 predicted proteins | sample 1598471 | NCBI WGS metagenome assembly OJPM01 (sample SAMN03922484, study PRJEB24848) | human gut metagenome | isolation source: stool sample | host: Homo sapiens | place: Germany | collected 2011-05 | reverse complement strand
TGGCGGACGGCATTTTCCTTGTGCTGGTGGGTCTTGCGGCGCTGTCATGGGTGGTGACGCTGATTCGAGCGGTGCGGGAGACGATCTGGTAAAGTAAGGGTTGGCAAGATTGCCAACCCTTACTTTCAGACAACCTTGTCAAAAAGTCTGACCGGGTTCGGTGAATTCACCGAACCCGGTTTTCAGCGTCTACCGCTTTTGACAATGTTGTCTGAAGCGCTTTAGGGCAGTCCGCTGTGATCGGGTTTGGCAATGAGCCGAACCCGGTTTTTGCACTCACTTTCCGGCAATGCTGCCGAGAAGTTCCCGCCCGCAGGCGGCATGGGGGAATGGGGATTTCCCCAGCAAGCGCGTTTGTCATACAAATGCTATGCTTGCGTCAATGCCGCCTCCTATGGCGACGAGGCCCTCTGCACAGACCTGCATGCCCCCACTTGTCAAAGCGCCGGAATAAGCAGAAAAGACTTGAACCACCGCCCCACCAGAGTTAACATCACCACCAACAGGTTCTCGGAGGGAGGTGCCTGCGGTTGGTGGCAGCCTTACAATATGTTTGCTGAAAACATTTGAAGGAGGCTGATTTTGATGGAATATGGTTATGCGAGAGTTTCCACGAAAGAACAGAACGAACAACGGCAGATCATTGCGCTGGAAGAGTTTGGACTGAATTTGAGGCAAATTTTCATAGACAAGCAGTCAGGCAAGGATTTTGAGCGTGCGAATTACCAACGGTTAACTCGCAGGTTGAAAGAGGGTGATACCCTTGTGGTCAAGAGCATTGACCGCCTGGGCCGAAATTACAATGAGATTCTGGAGCAATGGCGGATCATCACCAAGGAGAAGCGCGCAGCCATCGTGGTGCTGGATATGCCCCTGCTGGATACCCGAAAAAATCGGGATCTCACCGGGACGCTGATCGCCGACATCGTTTTGCAATTGCTCAGTTATGTGGCTCAGACGGAGCGGGAGTTCATCCGGCAGCGACAGGCGGAGGGCATCGCCGTGGCGAAAGCGCAGGGCGTGCGTTTTGGGCGTCCGCCACTGGTGCAGCCGAAGGAGTTTCCCGCTGTGCATCAGGCGTGGCTGAAAAAGGAGATCTCCGCACGGGAGGCCGCACGGAGATTAAGCGTTACCCACAAAACATTTCTCAGATGGGCGCATGAACTGTAAAAAATGGTGAGGGAAGTACAGGTTGTGCCCACATAGCTGTTGCGGGTAGAATCGCCCTGTGATATAATAAAAGCCGCAGTAAACTGCGACTTTTGACGGTGGTGACAAACCTGTACTATAGACTCCAGCGCTTGTCCTGCCCTGTCTGGCTCGACCCTAAAACAGCTGTCGCCCTGTGGCGAAAAGAAACCTGCTCTCCGATAAAAGCTCAGCGGCTCTGTGTTCGGAACCGCTTTTATATAATCATTTTAGAGGAGGAATCTTATGAAACGAAGGATTTTGTCATCTTTGATGGCGCTTGTGCTGGTGTTCGGGCTTCTTCCCGTCAGCGCAATGGCGAAGGCAAGCAATTGGGGTGCAGACCGACCGAAAAGCGAAATCAAAAGCGGGTATCAGATACGAAATGGAGAGACTAAGAGTCCGTCTACAAATTTTATACTTGGGAATGGAGACGGCCAGCTTAGAACTATGCCGACCGGGAGCGAAAATGGTCAGTCTTTCAACGCATCGGCGTATTGCGGTGTAACGGCTGTTTCCAGCGATCCGGATGTTGTAGAAGTAAAAAATTACGAGATTGGAACATGGCGGAGCAGCGATTCCTGGAATGGTAAAGACTGCCTGCAGGTTAACGTCGGTCTCAAAAAGGCGGGTTCGGCAACCGTCACGATTACCTACTACTACACATTCAGCGCGAATGCAAATCCGTTCACTAATCAAAATGCACTTTGGTTTAAAGGAACTTGCTATTACACGGTCAAGGTCATCGACCCGGATGAAAAGCCCGATAAACCGACAGCATCTGACATCGAGCGTTTTCGCAATTATGTGAACACTACAAGCAGTTCCAAAGGCGCTGTTTATATGTGGTGCGATACCTATGACCATCACGCATGGTTCGATTATGTGACGGAGGTTGAAGACGCGTACACGCTGGGCGAAGTCGTGAAAAACGATGGCAGTGTTCTGAGCGCGTCAACCTATCCGTGGATCTGCGTCATGACACTGGACGCCAATAAGTATCTGGCTGCCTACAACTCCGGGTTGGGCGTTCAATGTGGTACGCATTATTTGAAAGACGGCCAGGATGCAACTGAAACGGCTACCTGGTACTACAATGTTGAATTGAGCAAATGGCAGTATAGATCCGCTGACGCTCCCGTATATATTGACATCACCCATACTGCGCCTACCCCCAAACCCGACGTGCCCGATAAACCCAATGGCGATCAGATCATTGCGGATCTCGGCGATGCCGTTAAAGAAGCTGTAAAGGTAGAGTGCGTCAACGAAACCGGCACGCATTCCGCAAAAACGTATGATCTGACGGTAGGCGACATTGGCAGTATCACCGAGCCCACCAAAAATTCTGACGGCAAGTACACTGTTAACGTGACCATCAAGGCTGATAAATACGTCACGCGGTATAGCACTGACACCGAGGTTTCCCATAATTTGAAGACTAGCGCGGCATCCAGCCAGACCATCACCCTCACCTACAACGCCGCTGGTGGTAAGTGGGAAGCCACCGGCACCGCTCCCTATGTCACTTTCAAGGTGGAGCATGAGGGAATCCCTGCAAAGCCTGACGTAAATGAGATCTATAAAGGTGGATATTCAGATCCTGATGGTAACCCCTATGTAGGCGAGGGCGGCTCTAAAAAGTTTGCAGTCATTCTGGAATGCAATAAGGTTCCCAATCACATCTATGGCTTCAACAGTCTGGGCCTTGTGGACGGTGGCTACACACTGGGCGATGTTGAACCTAATACGGGCGCAAATAAGACTGACTATCCGTACACCTGCACCATGACGGTGTACTACACCAAGTATATGGAGCAGGCCAATAAGGACATTCAGGAGAAGCATCCGGCAGATGGCGAACACGAGATTGTTGGTACGGAGACGACCCGGGAAATCGTGTGGTATTATAACAGCACCAGCAAGTGGAGCGTACTGGCTGAGAACGATCGGGCTCCTATTGTGATTCCTGTTACCTGCGAAAAGGCTCCCGATGCGGACATGCTGGAAACTGCCGTTGAAAACGCTGAACTGTATGTGGATTGCGAAACCGTGAACAGCCATGGCCAGCAGGCGATTGCCCTCAACGGCTACGACAAGACCACCGTTACGACGAGACCCTATACGGTTGCGCGCACGGACAAAACCGCAACCGTGACCATCACGAAGCCGCAGGCTTATGCGGATCAGTACAAGCCCGATGGCCATATCTATGACAGCGAGAACCGGAACAACCGCGATACGTTCACCATGGAGTGGAAGAAGGGCGAGGGCGGCTGGAACTGGTACTTGAAGGGTGAGCCTGCCCTGATTATGACCAAGTGCACGCCGAAGCCTACTGAGGACGATGTGAAGACGGCGCTGGGCAAACTTGAAAAGGGCGTTCAGGTTACCTGCGTGACGAAGAAGAACAACCACGGTTCTGAAACGTATGCCGTCAAGCTGGGCCTGCCGAAGAACTGGGAACTGGGCGGAGAAACTAACTGGAATGGCCATATCGGCTATGAGGTGGAGGCGCCCACCAGCAGCTTTGTGAACCTGTTCATCAGCAAACATGGTACGCACACCGTGAAGGACGGTATGCCCGAGACGCTGCGCTGGGTCATTTACTGGGACGGCAGCAGCTGGAAAGCCGCCGCACATGACAACCCCGCAGCAATCGAAGTGGAGCATGTGAACGCGCCCGACACCTATCAGGTGACGGTTAAGAACAGCACCGCCACGAATTCCGGCGCGGGTTTCTATGAAGCGGACAAAACCGTGACGATTCATGCCGGCAGCCGCAGCAACTACACCTTCATCGGCTGGACGACCAGCTCCGGCGTGACATTTGCCAACGCCGCGAAGGCGGACACCACCTTTAAGATGCCTGCCAAGGCGGTGGAAGTGACCGCAAACTGGAGGTACACCGGCAGCGATTCCGACAACGACAAGGACGACGATTACACCCTGAAATATGTCACCAACGGCGGCAAGGTCATTTCCTCCGAGACCAAGTCCCGCAGCTGGGTCAAGGACTACGAGGATCTGCCTACTCCCATCCGCAGCGGCTACCGTTTCGAGGGCTGGTATTACGATACCCGTCTCACCGACAAGGTGACCGATGATGTGAAGGTCAACAAAACTGTGGTAACCCTGTACGCCCGTTGGTCTTCCTCCGAAACTCCCGGCATGCTGAACGATGAGGATCACTTTGCCTACGTTCAGGGCTACAGCGACGGCAATGTCCACCCCTACGGCCTGATTTCCCGTGCGGAGACCACCACCATCTTCTTCCGCCTGCTGACGGACGAGGTTCGGGACGACAATTTGTTGACCAGCAACACCTACACGGACGTGACCAATGACTACTGGGCCAATACCGCCATCTCCACCATGACGGGTCTGGGCATTGTGCAGGGCCGCAGCGCCACCACCTTCGATCCCAAGGCGCCTATCACCCGCGCCCAGTTTGCCGCCATCTGCGCCCGGTTCGATACCGGCGTCAGCAGCGGCAGCCGGACGTTCTCCGACATCAGCGGCCACTGGGCGGAGAAGTATATTGAGCGTGCCGCGGAGCTGGGCTGGATTCAGGGCTTTGCGGACGGCACCTTCCGCCCTGATACCTATATCACCCGGGCACAGGCCATGACTATGATCAACCGTGTTTTGAACCGGACGCCGGAAGATGAAGAGGACCTGCTGAAGGGCATGAAGGTGTGGCCCGACTGCAACCCCGGGGACTGGTTCTATCTGGCGGTGCAGGAAGCCACCAACTCCCATGACTACAAGGATCGGGGCGGCGAAGTCTGGACGAAGCTGACCCGGGATCCCGACTGGACGCGCTACGAGCGCTGATATTTGACATAATTTTCAGAAATACACATATCGGTTGCTTCTTCTAAATAAAAGCACAAGCGGCGCACCAAATCTGGTGCGTCGCTTGCGCTTTTGCCTTGCTCTAAACGACTCTTTTAAATGTTGCCCTTATGCGGGGTTGCCTTACGGCGCGGGGGGTCTTGTTATCTCAACTCAGATGAGTTTTGATTTTGGCTACTAATCTAATCAGGGAGTAGTAGTCTTGACGGTGAACTTCACGGTAGCGGAGCCGTTAGCCACGAAGGTAACATACTGCTCAGCAGCGCTGACCAGAGTGTAGCCATCGGGAGCGGTACCGTGAACGGTGACGTAATCTTCGCCCTTGTCCGCAGTCATCTTGGCGGGCTTTTCGCTCTTGACCACAGTGCCCGCGTTGTCATCCAGGACATACTGGACAGAGATGGTCATGGTAGCGTCAGCAACCTCTTCGGTTTCAACCTCGAGCTTATACAGACCCTTGATCTTGGAGATGGTGTACTGGCCATTCTTGTCCAGCTCAACCTCTTCACCATCAATCTTAACGGTCTTGATGGTGTAGTCCTTGTCGGCAGTCACGGTGATGACAACGTCCTCATCGTTCTTGTCGTACTCGGCAGTCTTGCCAGCATCATACTTGCTGCCGTCCACCTTCACGGTGGCGTTGCCGGTGGAGACAACCTTCACGCCGTAGACATCATCCTCGCTCTCAACTTCCTGAATGATCAGGGTCTTGACCAGGTAATCCTGAACGATAGCATAAACGTTATCGTTGTCATCCTTGGCGATGGACTTGTAGCTGGACTCGGTGATGTTGCCGTCCTTGTCCACATAGTAGACTTTCATGGCATCATCACAGGAGATAGTCTCGTTCGTGTAGGTAGAAGCAGCGGTACCGTCCTCCAGCTTGCCGCCGGTGGTGTTCAGGATAACAGTGTACTCCTTGGAGACCTTGTCGATACCAACACCAGCCAGATACTCCTTGGCATCGCCGGGCTGGGTCTTGGGATTGGCCTTCAGGCCAGCGCCGTAAGTGTTGTACTCCTTAACGCCAGTCACAACACCGTACTTATCAGTGGTAAAGGACTTGAACAGGCCGTTAGCTCCGCTGGCGGTCAGGCCAGTGGCGTTCTCGTCAACCTTCACGGTCTTGATTTCACCATTGACAATGGCATTGTACTCGAAGTAGTTGCTGTCCTTATCGTGCTCCAAATCAGAGCCGGACTCCTTGGCGAAGAAGATCATCTTGTTGTTGTCATCCTCGATAGTAACCTTGGACTGAGGCAGGACAAACATGACAGTGACCATCTTGCCGTTCTTGCAGTAGAAGAACACGTCGGTCTTGTAACCGTCGGTCTTGCCAGCTGCAATGGTGGGAGCGTTCTTGATGCCGGTGTAAGCGGTAAAGTCCTCGTTGCTGCCGGCATCGGCAACCACGAACTGTGTAGCGCTGTTGGCAGTGACATAGGTGGTATCCTTAACATCGTTGACGGTGCACTTGTCAACAGAGATGCTGGCCTTGTCGTTCTTCAGGTTCAGAGCGGTAGAAGCAACCTTGTAGGAGGACTTAGCGGTATCAACAGCCTTCAGAGTGTAGACGCCATCGTTGTCAACCTTATAGGTAACAATGACGGGCTCCTTCTGACCACCAGCAACACCAGCAGTGGTGCTCCAAGCAGTGTTATCGGCCTCGGTGAACTTGCCATCCTTATTGACGTCATATTTCAGGTTATCGGCCTTGGAATAATCTTTTTCGGTGGTGACAACCTTGCTGGTGCCGTCGGTAAAGACCAGCTCAGCCTTTTTGCCGACAAAGGTTCCCTTGTCAGCCACGTTGATCAGCAGAGCATAGTTGCCGATCTCCTCAATCTCCTCAACGTAGATGACATAGCCATACTGGTCGAGGTAAGCGGTGTAGTCATTCTTCACGGACACTTCGCCCAGAGCCTCACCGGTAGTGGCGGCGGACATCTTGTAAGCGGTATCAGCAATGGTAATGCCCTTGTTCTCGTCCTCATCCTTGGTGCTGTTGGTGGTCTTGGAAACATAGCCCTCAACCTTCTCGGCAGCGGCCACAGACTTCACCTCATCAGCAGTCTGAGAATAGGTGTACAGGACATAATCGTCATCCTCGAACTTGTCATCGGTCTCAAACTCCAGAGACTTGCTGACAGTCTTGCCGGTCAGGTCAGAGGGAACAGCCATCACGTTCTGCGTAGAGGACAGAGTGTCGATCACAACATAGGCATCCTTCTTGGAGGTAGCAGCCACAGACTTGTTGATCTGGCCAACATAGGTCACAACCTGGGTGATGATAACAGAATCATCGTCCTTGTCATAGAAGACCTCGGTCAGAACGCCGTTCTGAGCGGTGCTGTACTTCTTGCCGCTCTTCTCCAGATAATCCTTACCGATCTTGGCGTCATTGCTCTTCTTCAGAACCACAGCGGCATCCTCGGCCTCTTCGCCGTTGATGTAGACGGTGACATCCTTCTTATCAATGGTGGAGCCGAGAGCCAGATCCTTGTAGATATCGCTGGCCTTGACAGCCTTGGTGTAGGTCAGGTCGGGAGTGTCGGTGTACTTGCCGACTTCCTCAGCCTTGATCTTCCACTGAGTGGCGGGACGAGAGAAGTCGTCAGTAGCGCCGAACTTCTTCAGATCCTCAAAGTACTTCTCAGCGAACTGCATCTTGCCGTCCTTGTCGATGTTGCCATCGGTCTTGCCGGTGTTGGCCATCTCCTTGGCGTCGGACTGCTCCTTGATGGTGATGTTGCCGACGATGACGGTGGAGTTCTTGTCATACTCGACCATGGTAGCCTTCAGGGTGTTGAAGGCATACAGGCAAGCCTCTTCACGGTTGACAGCCTTCACACCGTTGAAATCGCCCACCAGATCATCAGCCAGGCCGATGTTCAGAGCGCGCTTGGCAACCTGGATGGACCAGTTAGCGCCGGTGTAGCCTTCCTGATCAGCCTTGTAGCCCAGAGCGCCCAGCAGCATCTTCATGAAAGCGTAGCCGGTCAGGGAGTTGGCGGGCTTGAAGGTGCCGTCAGCGTAACCGGAGATGATGCCGGTCTTCTGGCAATAGGCAATGTAGCCAGCGAAGGTGTGGTTGGTAGGAACGTCCTTGTAAGGAGCAGCATCAGCCACCAGGGCGGATGCAGTGGTGGGGCCAAGGATCAGGTTGCAGATGATCTTGGCAGCAGCGCCACGGGTCAGAGTGGTGCTGGGACGGAAGTCACCTTCGGCATAGCCGTCGATGACCTTCACGGCGGACATCACGTCGACAGCTTCGTTGTACTGGATCTTGGTGCTGTCGGTGAAGTCCTTGGCACCGGCAGAGACGGTGACCAGAGACATGGTCATCACCAGAGCCAGTACCAGAGAAAGGAACTTCTTCATGGGGTTTCCTCCTTTTAGATTCTCCCGTTCGGGAGTTGGTTTTTGCAAAACCGGCTTCCCCTTTACCGCCCCGATTTACATATCGTGGCTAGCCTACCCAATATCTGAACCGGGGGCATGTTCCGGGTATCCTGTTTTGCAAGGCCACTTTATCAGCCCCATTTCCGAATGTAAATAGTTCCCGCCGGGATGTAATACAAGTGCAAAAAAGCAGCGTTTTTATGCAGAACTGTGCCATTCACGCAACGTTTGAACGTAACAAACCGGCCAAGGCGGACCTTGACCGGTTTCGGTGTTTTCAGGACAAAGCGGAGGTCATTTCTCCTGCTCCGGCAGGGTGTAATGCCGCCCGGTGAGGACCAGCTCGCCCCGGTCCGTCAGCCGCCGGAGGAGCAGCGTTCCCTGCTCCGGTTCGAGGCCCAGCAGGCGGATAAAATCCTGACGGCGGCCGGTGCCGTGCTCCTGCAGATAGGCCCGGATGATGTCCAGATGGTCATCGGGGTCCGCCACCGCCCCGGCGGGGTAGTACCGGGTGCCCACCCGCACCAGCCTGCCCGCCTCCCGCAGCTCCAGAAGGTACTGCCGGGCAGTGCTTTTGGACACGCCCAGCCGCTCCATGACCGCTTCACGGGTCAGCCAGCCCTGCTCCTCGGCCTGAGCCATCAAAAGCTGGGCCCGATCCCCCTGACGGACCCAGGTGTGGAGGTTCCGCAGGTTCACATGCTCCAAGCCGCCCCGGATCAGCGCCGTGCGGGTGACGGTGGTCAGCCGGGAGAGGTCCATGGGCCGCCCGGTGGTGGGTGCGGTAAAGACCCGCGGCTCCGTGGGGTCCTTGCGGCGGTCCCATGCGTCCAGCAGCAGCCGCCGCAGGCGGCTGCCCATGGAGACCATCCGGTCCGGCAGGCGGATGAGGTTCTGGTCGAAATCCACCTGCCCCCAGGTGAGGGAGGCGATCTCTCCCGGCTGCATCTGGAGCTTCCAGCCCATCCAGAGGGCCAGTCCGGCGGGAGACGAGCCCTCCTGCTGGATCACGCGCCAGAGAAGATACTCCGCCTCGTCCCGCTGGGCCAGAGGATTTTCCGGCGCGGCGGGTTTGGTGAGATAGGGCGAGAAGGCATCCCGCAGGGTGGACACCGCCATGCCGCTGACCCGGGCCACATAGGGCCAGTCATGGGTCTGAAGCTGGCGGATCACAAAATCGTGGCGCAGGTCCATGAGGTTGACCTTCTGGCCCTCGCTGTCCAGCGCCAGCCGGGACAGCCGGGAAATGGACTCCGGCGGCATAGGCTTCTTGCTGCGCTCGGAAATCACCACATGGGGGTCCCGGAGGGCACAGCGAACGTGCCGCTCCCGGAGGCAGGTTTCCGTGGAGGGTTCCAGCGGGACCGTGCGGTCCGGGAGTTGAATGGCCTTGCCCTCAAAGTCCACCTGATCCCAGCGGAGCTCTGTGATCTCGCTCCGGCTCAAACCCTCCAGCCAGGCCAGACGGAGAATGGCCCCCTCCGGGCTGTGGGGGTGCCGCTCCAAAATGCGCAGCATGGCGGCCTCGTCCGGCCGGTTGAACGTGTGTCCCATGGAAAAGCCTCCCATCTGTCGCCGCAGAAACAGCGCCGCGGCGGAACGATCGTCTGCTGCGGGGATGGAAGGACAAAATGATGATTTTGTAATAGAATGCCGGAAAAGTACGGTTTCCGGTGGGATACCGGGCGCAGCTCCCGCCGTTTTACCGGGCCAAGCACACAAAAAGGCATGTTGAACAGACGGGGCCTGTTCTGACCGGAGGTCCCGTCTGTTCAGCACGCCGCAAAGCGAAGAACGTCTTGCTTTTTCTTAATTTTTCAAGTAAACTTTCAGTTGTCGGCGGGGACCGGCGGCTTTTTTGCCGCCGATATGTGACAAAATCATCATTTTGTCTAACAGAGCAGCCCCAGCCGTTCCAGCTGCCGCAGATGCTCCGTGCCGGTGGTCAGCAGGTAGATTCGAGTGGTCTCGATGGAGCTGTGGCCCAAAATATCCGCCAGCTTCACTACGTCCTGACAGGCCCGGTAAAAGGTCCGGGCGAACAGGTGCCGCAGATTGTGGGGAAAGACCTTTCCCGCCGCCACACCGGCGGCGCGGCACAGCCGCTTCATCTCCGCCCAGATCTGTGTGCGGGACAGCCGTTTTCCGCCTCCGGTGAGAAAGATCTCGCCGGAGGCGATTTTTTGTTTCCGGGCGTATTGCAGCAGCCGACGGCACAGTCGGTCAGGAAGAAAAATAGTACGGACCTTGCCCTTTAAGGCAACATCCGTCCGCCCCCGGCAGGCGGCCTCCACCGTGATGAAGGGCACCTCCCCCACCCGGATGCCTGTGGCGCAGATGGTCTCCATCACCAACGCCAGCCGCTCCCGACCCAGCGTTCGGGCGGTGCGGACCAATGCCCGGTATTCTCCCCGGTCCAGTTCCCGTTCCGCCTCCCGGAAGCTGCGGCGCTGAAGCCGCAGAACCTTTACCCGGCACTCCGGCCGCCCAGCAAAATCAAAGAACCGGTTAAGTCCCGCCAGCATGGCGTTGACGGTGGCAGGGGCGTACCGGGCCGTGAGCCGTGCCTTCCATGTCAGGACCAGACCCCGATCCACCGCGCCGCCGCTCCATCGTGCGAAGGCCCGGATGCTCCGCACATAACTCTCCGCCGTGCCGTGGCTGTATTCCCGGCGGAGGAGCTCTCTTCGGAAACCATCCACCGTCCGCTCCGTGACAAGCTCCATTCCCTTTTTCTGTTTCATGTTTCTTCCCCCTCCCAGCATATCCGCCGGTGATCTCCGACATCTTTCCTTATTTTCACACAGGAACCGCCGGGTGTGAACCTCTATTTCACCGTATATCGCCATTAGGATCTCTATTAGGAAAAGGCCGCCCGATCAGGGCGGCCTTGAGGCTGTCGATAAAGTGATAAATTTTCCGCGACGGTAAGGTAGGTCAGCCGTTAGCGGCTTTGCCGCTTTACGGATGCTGCATACCCCACTGCGGGTAAAGGGTGTGCGCGGGAAACCCAAGAAGGGATACACCGTCGGCTCAAGCCAATCAGCGGATACTTTATATCCGCTGATTGGGAGCCTTCCTCGAAACAGACTCGCTTGATCCGCCACCGGCGGCACTTCGTCTGTTTCCCCGCGCCATTAAAATCCTAAGTTTTCAGAACTTTTATGAAGTTTTGAAAACTTGCTCAGCGGGGAGAAAAGACTTTTTCGACACGCTGAAGGCCGCCCGATCAGGGCGGCCTTCTTGTCTGCGGCGGCTGTAGGGAGTATGCTGTTGCATAGATCAGAGAGAAAACGCGGTTCTCAGAGACCGCCGTCAATAGAATGGGAGGATACAGATGGAGACACAGGAGCGCTTGCGCCGGATCGACCCCGCCCGGCTGACAGCTTTTCAGGCAGAGCTTTTGCGGAAGGAATACAGCGTCGGAACCGCGGAGAACTATCTTCGGGCAGTCCGGGCCTTTGCCCGGTGGAGCGGTGGCGCGGTGGAGCGGGGGCTGGTCCTGACATGGAAGGCGCAGCTCACAGCCCAATACGCCCCCGCCACCGTCAACGCCATGCTGGCAGGTATCAACCGCTTTTTCGCCTTTATGGGCTGGCCGGAATGTAAAGTGAAGGCGCTGCGGCTCCAGCGCCGCAGCTTCCGGGAGGCGGAACGGGAACTGGACCGGGAAGAATACCGCACGCTGGTCCGCACCGCCAGAACGCTGGGGAGGGAGCGGCTGGCACTGGTGATGGAGACTATCTGCGCTACGGGCATCCGGGTGGGCGAAGTTCCGTATATCACGGTGGAGGCCCTCCGCCGTGGAAAGGCGGTGGTGGCCCTGAAGGGTAAGGTCCGCACGATCCTGCTGCCGGAGAAGCTGTGCAAAAAGCTCTTAAAATACGTAAAACGGCAAAAAATCACCTCCGGTGAGGTATTCCTCACCGGAGGCGGAAAACGTCTTTCCCGGGTGCAGATCTGGGCGGAGATGAAGCGGCTGTGCCGCGCTGCCAGCGTGGCGGCGGATAAGGTCTTCCCCCACAATCTGCGGCACCTGTTTGCCCGGACCTTTTATCAGGCCAGCCGGGATGTGGTACAGTTAGCGGATATTCTGGGCCACAGCTCCATTGAGACCACCCGGATTTATCTGCTGACCACCGGCGCAGAGCATCTGCGGCGGCTGGAACGTCTGGGGCTGCTCTGTTAGACAAAATAACCCTTTTGTTATCTGCGCAGCGCCAAAAGAAAAGCGCCGCCCCACATCGACAACCTAATTTTACTGAAAAGCAGCGGAAAAAGCAAGGGAAATCCCCCTTTGAACGCACTGAATGAGATCGGTCCTGAAAGTTTCAAAACCGATCTCATTCAGTGCGGCTTTTTTCGCTTCCACCCCGATTCGTTTGGTTCCGTGGGCGGCCTGCGGCCCTCGTCAGAGGGCGAATATTTACAAAAGGGTTATTTTGTATACGCCTCACCGGCCTTGATTTTTCCCGCCGGGACCCCCGGCGGAGAAGGGGAGGTCCCGGAATGGGGTATACATTCAAACGGCCGGACCCGGCGGCCATGGAGCGGATACTGACTCGGTTCCCGTACAGCCCGGAAGGGGCCATTCTCCGTCTGGCGTGGCTGGAGGGCCTGAGCCGGGAGGAGATCGCCGCCCTCACCTGGGATCAGGTGCAGTTTGAGGACAATGCCCTGACCCTTCCGGATCGGACCGTCCCGCTGGCCCCCTCCGCGGAGGACTGCCTCCGGGAGCGCCATCGCCTGTACGCCCAGCGGGACCCTCACGTCATCATTTCCGACCGATATCAGCGGCCCATGCCGCCGGAGTCCGTCTCCCGGCTGGCCCGGACCGCGCTGGACACCGAAGGCCAGAAGGTCAGTCTCAAGGATCTCCGCCAGGACTTCGTCATCCGCCAGCTTCAGACTCATGACTGGACCTACGCCGCCCGGGTCAGCGGCATGGCGGTGTCCACCCTCCGGGGTTCCTTCTCCCAATACTTTCAGGAGCGCCAAAGCGCCGCGCCGGAGCTGCCGCCGGACAGCGAATATCTCCTCTGGCGGATCGTCCAGCAGGAGGGCAGCTCCGTGGTGGGACTGGCCCTCTGGATGGGCTGGAAGCTCCAGATGCAGCCCGGAGAAATTCTGAATCTCACATGGTCGCAGGTGGATCTGGACCGGGGTCTCCTGCGCCTGCCGGACCGAGAAATCCCCATAGGCAGCCGTCTCAGCCGCCTGCTGGGAGATGTCTGCGGCCACCGCAAGAACCCCGCCCAGGACCGTGTCCTCCTGACCCCCGGCACCGGAAAGCCCATGGACCTGGCCCGCCTCTCCACCGTGATCCGCACTGCCCTGATCCGGGGCGGGCTGGAACAGCTCAGTTTAGGGGATCTGAGCCGCCTCAGCCGCCGGGGCAGCCAGCGTCAGACCGTGCTGGCCCGTCTCTCCGCAGTCGGCTCCCTGACCCGCGAGGAGGTCATGGACCTGCTGGGCGTGTCCAAAAGCGCCGCGCTGAAGCTGCTGAACCAGCTCCGTCAGGACGGAGCCGTGGTCCGTATAGGCGGGTGCTACTACCCGGCGGGGGCCGTGGTCCTGCCGGAGGACCAGTCCGCCGCGGTGACGGCCTACCTCGCCGCCCACGGCACCGCCGTCCGGAAGGAGCTGGCGGAGCTTCTGAACCTGCCCCCCGCCCAGTGTACGGCGCTGCTGCGGCGCATGGCAGACCGGGGCGAGCTCCTCCTCACCGGCAAGCGGTACGCCCTGCCACCCAAGGAAAAGCCCCTTGAAACGAATTGAATATTGCCACGTTTGCAAACAACAAAAAGTGCGGAAATCACGTTATTTCCGCACTTTTTTACATCTGCATTACGAACCGGGCGAATCTATTTACATCCCGGCCGGGGGCTGTTACATTAGGCTTGCGAAACAGAACCGCGGGCAAACTGCCTCCAAGCTCCGTGCTTGGTGTAGGCTCGTAACCCCCGACGTAAGTCGGGCCGTTCCCCATTCTCCATTCGCAAACCAGCGAAGCGTTTGCGGATGGAAAGCGAGGAAAAATCTCGTCCGATGCGCACCGAACCGCTTGCGGTTCGGCGGCATCTCAGGGATTTTGACGAGCAGGCTAGCCCCGACACGAAACCCGGAACCGGGGGCGGGGAGATCCAAGGGAATGTTTCGACATTTTATCAAGGAGGAAACCCCATGAAGAAGTTCCTTTCTCTGGTACTGGCTCTGGTGATGAC
>OJPM01001085.1_pt1 | contig 14756 bp, 6 predicted proteins | sample 1598471 | NCBI WGS metagenome assembly OJPM01 (sample SAMN03922484, study PRJEB24848) | human gut metagenome | isolation source: stool sample | host: Homo sapiens | place: Germany | collected 2011-05 | reverse complement strand
CGGTGAAAGTCTTCAGTTTTGCAACGTTTTCAGGAACATTGACAGTCAGAGTATACGGAACATCATCACCAATGCCATAGTCTGCATCCTTTTTACCTGTAATTTCCTTTTTGAAGTCCGGCTTGTAGTTCTTTACTTTAACCTGTGCTCCACTAAAAGCAGTAGTGTCAAAGCTCTTTACACTAGTTTCAGGCTTTTGCGCGCCTTCAATATCACTTTCGGTCGCTGCAACCATCTCGCCATTGTCACCGATCTTAAAAACATAGGCAATGCCGGAATCCAAAATGTAACCATCGTTTGCATTAACTTCAGTTTCCACAAAGGCATATACACCTTTGGTCAAACCAGAAACGCTGATTTTGCCATCTGCACCCGTGGTAAGGACACCCGTTTTATTAGCTGCGTCAAGCCACTCGCCTGCATTATCTACGCCATTTGCAGGCTTCTTCTCAATCCAAGTCCATGTTCCGTCTTCATTCTTCTTATAGAGCTTAAACTTGTAGCTCTGCATGGCTGTAACTTCTGTATCTGTACCGCTCTGCTTACCGACTTTCTGCAAAACAGCCTGACCATATGCAGTAGAGTTTTTCGGGAAGACATGAACATCGTACAGCCAATCAGTCAGACCGCCATTCGTATCAGTCGAGACTTTTGTCATAGGAACAGAGACAAAGAACGGCTCACATGCAGTCCTGACAGAATCCGGTGTTTCGGTTTCAAGCACAAGGTAAAGACCCAAAGGCAATTCTTCAAACTTAACAACGCCACTGGTATCTGTCGTTTTCGAATCGACTTCAGTTACAGTTGCAGTCACGTCACTCTTCAGTTTATAACCGCCGGTAGTAGTATCAGGTTCTGCATAATCTTCCCAGCTTGTAGGCCAAGCTACATCTTTACCATCATAATATTTTTTCAGATCTTCTGCATTCTTAACCTGATAAACGGTAAAGGTTGCACCTGCCAACGGAGTAGGCGTTTCACCTTTGTCATTCGAAGGAAGACTCCCTGCGTCTTCTGCCTCGCCGGTTGCAGGCCCTCTAGTATCATCGTTCCACTCATATTTATGAATCGTAATGGAACCGGTATCCTGCGTCCAAACCGGATTTGCAGTGGGTGCCGGTGTTGTTCCACTGCCATCATCTGCCATTGCTGGCATAGCGCACAGGCTGAGGGCCAGGGCGGCGCTCAACAGGCCTGTGAGAAAACGTTTTGCTTTTTTCATTTCAGTACCTCTTCTCTTAAAAAAAATCATCATCGGATGGGCGGCGGGGCCGCCCGGCTTAAGGGTTCTGCATCAGCACGGCGTGCAGTGCGGGGCGCTGCAGCGGTGAAACGCTGCCGCGCCGCCCGCACTGTGCCGTGAAGAAAAAAGGAGGAAAAACTGGGCCGCTTGCCCACTTGGCTTAAGGTGCATCTGAAATCAAAGGAAATAACGGATATTTCGCAGCCACAAGCAGGATGTAAGGCAAAGAGCCGCCGGAATCCTTTCCGGATCCCAAGGCTTCTTAACACAAAATCCGGCTGCGCTTATAGAAACAGGCGATATTTTCCGCTTTTCAGTTACACCCCCGGCTTATGGCCGCGCCCTGCCGTAAACGGGCGCGCACGGGCGGGCAGGCCCTGTACCCTGGGGGTTGCTGGGTTTCCGGGGGATGGTTAATGTCGCCGGCCCCCTTTCCTGTTGTAGCGGAATGTGAATATCAACAGCCCTGCCACCGCCAGCGGCATGCCGATCAGCAGCCACAGGCTTGGCGCGTCTGCACCCGTGTGGGGCAGCTCAGGCGTTTTACGGTTCAGAACGGTAAGGTGCATGGTGTAGATGTTGCCAGACTGCGTAAACTTGTTTTTGTCATCAATTAGCTGCCCATCAATAGAACACTTGCCGTCTTGGGTAAATTCGATCACAATTGGCTGTGCCAACAGGTTGTACTCCGGATGTGCCTTGGTTTCCGTCAGGCGGTATGTACCGGGTTCCAGATTTGTGAACGGGTTCGAGATTATCTTGCCGTCCGTTCCGGTTGTACCAGTAATGGAACCTGTGTTTGTGCTATTGAATGGGTAGTTTTTATCTACTACCCACTGCGTTTTTCCTTCGGCTGTTGTTTCGACCAGCTTTTCCAGTTTGAACTCAACACCACTCAAGAGCACGTCATTGCTATTTTCGTCTTTTTCCGCGTCCTTCTTGATGATATCCAGTACAAACTTCGGGTTCTGCAGCGTGTTGGTCAGCACAATCTTGCCGCTGCCGCCGGTGATGGTTCCATCGGTGGCTGTGGCTGGCGTTGTAGTTGCGCCGGTTTCGCTGTCCTTTTCGCTTTTTGCTGTTGCTTCAGCCGTTACAACATACGTATTGCCGTTAATCGTAATGGTTCCGTCTGCCTGGGTAAATTTACCTTTATCGTCCACCTTACCTTCCACAATGCGGTATTGGTAGTTCGTGTTGGTATCGTCAACCGGGTACTGATCCAGGTTGCTAAAGGTAAACTGCCAGCCGTAATCATTGCGTTTAATGGTAACATAGTCTTGCGTGCTGTTAGCCGGGTACTTTACCAGTGTCCAGTCTTTATCGTTTGTGCTGGTTGCCAGGCGGCGCTGGAGCTGGATGTAAATCTCGTTCGGCTGGTTCGTTGTACCAAGGACCGTATCATTTGCATCTTTCCAGAGCTTGTCGAACTCAATGTTGATCAGTTTGCGCTTGGTGTTGGTAAAGATTGCGGTAACTTTCAGATTGGTCGGATCGTTCGGCTTTTCGCTCGCCACAATCATGCCTTCCACCATGGTGTTGTTGATCACATGGGCGGATTTGCAATCAGGCGGAACGGTTACGCTTTGCAGTCTGGAATCATCGGTTTTGACTTCCTCGATGGTATAGCGGGTGCCAACGGGGATGCCGGTGATGGTTCCGGTGTGTTCTGAGTTCTTCTCATCGCTCATGTTGATCTCAACATACTTTATGATGGGCTCTTTTTCCAGACCCTCACCGCCAACATCATTAAAGGTAACTTTGAAGGTGTAGGTGCCTTTAATGGTATTTTCCTCACCAGCTGCGGCCTTCTTTTGGATTTTCAGCCCGCCGGTTTTGACGGTGTTGACGTATTTTACCTTTAGCTTTGTCAGCGTGGAGCTTGTTTCGTCCGGGTCCTTATAGGAGCGGAAGACGATGGTGTCGCCTTTGGGTTTGGTTCCGGTATAGTTATTACCCGTTTGATCATCATTCGGTCTTATTTTTTCCGTTCGGCCATCATTGGGGCTGCTTCCCTCCTGCTTGTCCAGCGACTTGTTCGTGTCGGTAACTGTCACGGATTCGCTATCGCCCTTCATCGAAGTAACCGCCTGCCCGTTCTCGCACACCGTCCATTTGGTGTCGTACAGGTTTTGGTTCAGATCCTCTTTGAGCGAAATGTAGCTGCCGCGGCGGAACTGGTCACTGAAGGTAACGGTTTCTCCATCTTCCAGAACAAAGCGTCCGTCATCGTCCACTAACTGGGTGTCGCTGTCCTTGGTGGAGGTGTACTGTGCGTTTATGGCGTTTTGCAACTGACCGCTTGTGGCGGAGCCGTAATCCGGGATTTCCTTCTGATCGGTTGTAAAGCCGGTCATCGTTTTTGGCACCGCTTTGGGAATGAAGGTAAAGTTCCTGAAATAGATGTGGCGGCTATAGTTATCGCCCACGCGGATGGTTTTGACCTTGCCGTTAAAACCGTCCTGCGCTTTCATCTTGTTCAGGTCCAGCTTTACGGTGACCCATGCGCCTGTCTTCACTTCGACCGAGCCATACGTTGCGCCGTTAATGCCTGATGTGCCAAGGCTGCCTTTTTGGACGTCATTTTCATCCAGCAGTTCCAGATACAGGTTGTTGAGGGAAAGGTCACCTCCACTATCCCCTGGATCAACGTAAACCTGGAACGTAAGGAAGCGCTCGTCTTTGATATCGATGGGGTTTTTCAGCGTCAGGATGCCATAACGTTTCTTACGCGCTGCACTGACGGGTTCCGTATCCGTATAGCGTGCGTACCAGTGAAGGACCTTTTCGCCTTCAGGCCCGGAACCTTGCTCGGGGTTTGTATCCAACTTGAAAATGTACTCACCTTCGGTTGAATCGGTTGCGGGTTTAATCTCGTCACAATCCGCAAAATTCACCTCTTTGGTACCGCTTGTATCCGAGCCAGCGGCCACTTTTTCTCCATAATGGGTTGCCTGGTTCTGGATGGTGAAGTTGAAGATTTTCTGGTTTTTAAAGCAGTTTTTGAAGTCCGGATCAACCTTGTTCAGATCAACCTCTTTTTGAACCTGCAGCTCGTTATTATCCGGGAAGTTGAACGCCACCGCCATGTTGGACTCCCACATACCGCGTTCCATGTAGTACATGGTAAGGGTGTGCTTGCCGGTGGAAAGATTAGGGATGGAAACACTTGCGTTTTTATAATACGTTTCGGTTGTTCCTAAGTAAGTAATGCTTGTCGCCGTTGTATGGTTGTGCTCATCACAATTTTCAGCGCCATAATTACCTGTCTTGCTGTTCTTGACCCGGCTGACATAGGAAGTTACGGTGTTTTTCTTATTATCGCGCTGGTCAAATTCCAACACACCAGAAACTCTGGCATGAGCACCGCCAATATCCAGGACAAGCTGATCGTCAATGAAAACCCACACATCATCATCACCAGAGAAGTAAAAACGAATTGGAATTTCATTATTGTAGTCGTCCTTAACTGTTCCGGTACTGGTTAGGGTAAACGGGATTTCAAGTTTTGCACCGTAACCGTAATTGTACCTGACTGCGCTCTTACTGGTTGTGGTTTCATTGAACGGGAAAAAGCCGTATGGCGTTGAAACATTATCTGGACTACTTGCACTGTCCACGTTGTGGGACGCCTCGCTCAGATATTCAGCGGTTGTCTCTCCCGTGCTATCATTACCAAGGTACAACTGATCGCTATTTGTATCTTTGCGCAGATATAGAGAAGTTTTGCTACTGTCAAACCACCAGTATTTAACACCTTTGCCTTTTTGATCTGATTCTACAAAAACTTCTTTTTGGGTAAACGGAAACTCAACATTGTGGTAAACTTCGCCAAGTTTTGCATTTTTGCTGTTTTTGCTGGTCAGGAACTCTTCATTGAAATGCGGTTCTTTCAGGGTCGTTCCATTCATCACGATGTCGCCATCGCTGTCCCTTTTGTCTGCCACAATGCCCTGGAAAGCGTAGGCATTTTTTTTCCCGTTTGCGTTTCCTCCTATATCATAGTTCGAGTTATTGGCTGCGATAAAGATATTGTAAGAACTCCATCCGTACAAATTCAATGTACTTGCAATATCCGCAAATTTTGGATCCCAATCACTTGGCTGGAAATGGCCTGTATAAATGGGATATATAATGGGCTTTTCGGTATTTTTATCTACATAACTCTGATAGTAGTCGCTGATTGCCTGATCGAACTGGCGGAAGGGTACCCAGTGGCGCTGATTAACCGCATTATCATTATCGTAGTTCTTACGGTTCTTGCCGTTCAGTTCGTAATCTGTATAATAGTCATACAGCGTACTGGTAACATACTTTGTGTTTGGTTTTTCCGTAAATTCAGCGGCGGCAATATCTACTACTTTAGTGTCAGGATTTTTCCACGTTTCGGCATCACGCAGGGTACCTTTTGGAGCCCAGTAGCCATCACGAGTGTCATTTTTATATACTGCATCGTCATTCGTATCCGCATAGAAGCAATTTTTGTCATCTGTGGGAATCGGCAGCCACTCTGTACTTACTCCATTTCCTTTTGTCTCCTTGTCACCGTTAATTGCATCACCGGAAAAGATGATTGAACGATATCCTTGGGGAATGTCAATATAATAAAGATTTTCGTTTGTACCATCTTTTACCAGCGTGCCGCTTTCGGATTCTACGCCGTCTCCTTTTATCCGATAATAAATGGTCTCTTTATTATTATTGGCTTTGGGGATTGAAAAGTCGTCGGTATCTCCATTCAATGCCATCTTGGAAAAAGTAGCATCGTAATAGATGCGGGTGGCACCGGGACGCCCCCATGTTGCATCCTCAATATCATTGTACATGTAGCAATAGCATTGACCTTCGGAATACTGGAAGCGTTTCTGATTTTCTCCTGTTACTTCCTCATTATAAAAATTGTAGTATTTACTTATTTCTGTATTATCATCGCCCGCGGTAAAGCGAACAAAAGAGCAATAATCGTTAGGAATTTTAAAGGTTGCTGTGGAACCAGAAGCAATACTATTTCCAGAATCAATACTATTTAAGGGTATTGGGTCACCGACCAGCTTAAGCTCTCCTTCTTTCGGTTCATAAAACCAGGCTTGGACGTTCGTTAGTGTTTCACTGGTTTTATTTTCAAAGGCCATCGTTTTGCCAGCGAAATGCTTATGGCCAACCTTATAGATTTTCCACAGCTCTGGATGCCAGCCATCTCCGTTCTCTCCGTCATAGTAGTCGCCGCCGATATAATTCGGATTAACTGGATCGAACGATATATCCCGTAGCTGATTATTATCATCTACTTTAACAATGGTTACTGTGTATGTATGTGTTTCTCCTTTATATCCGCGAAATTCAAGTCCACCCAACACTCCATATTTATAGTGGGCTTGATGATTCAGGACCACAGAATAAATTTTTCTTCCGCCATCCGTTTCGCTAACTTCCTTCATAGGAAGTTCATATTTTGGATCATTTTGACTTTTTCCAATAATGGCACGTATTGTCACCCCTGTATAATCGATCCAACTCTTAGGCACTGCAAAATAGAGCGTGTAAGTAGCCGGCACTCCCCCCTCACTAGCTGCCTGCACGTTATCCACGCTTTCTGCGGCGTACATCTTCTGCGGCTGTTCGGTCGGTTCCGGGGTGGCGGTGGGGGTCACGGTCGGCACAGGGGTGGCCGTTGCGGTGGCTGCCGGTTCCGGGGTCAGGGCGGGTTCTGCCGTGGGCTCCGGCGTTTCGGTCGGGGCGGGCTGCTCCGGCTCGGCGCTTTGTTCCGGTTCCGGGGTTGCGGCATCCGGCACCGGGGTGGCGGCGTTCTGCTCCGGCGGAACGGTATCCTCCCCGGAGGCCGTTCCCGACTCATCCTCCAGCAGCTCTACTTCGTCAGGTGCGTCGGGCAGAAGATCCACCTCGGCGTATACAGGCAGGGCCATTGCCATAACCAGGCAAGCGGTGACAAGCAGCGCTGTCAGCCGGCGCGCCCAACCTGTTGTGTTTTTCCCTGTTCTATTCAATCTGCTCACTCGCCTTTCGCGCTGGTTTAATGAAAGCACATTGTTCCACAGGGGATCCCTGTGGAACAATAAAAGAAGCCAGCTTCTTTTACTTGCGCAACCGTTGCCATGTTGTTTTCAAAAAAATTACGCATCGAATCTTCTCATTGCGCATTTACTTTTCAGTGTTAAAGTATAGCACCTTTATACCAGAAAGGCAATACAATCCACGTAAATTCCTGTTTTTCAGCACTTTTACTGATTGCGTTTTCCTCCAATTATACAATGTATTCAAAGCCTTTGTATAATTTATTCCTGATTTTCTTTTTGGCAGCGGTCCCTTTTATATACTTTGACCGCGCGTTTATGATCCTCTGCGCACACAGAGCGCAACTTTGCGGCAAAATTCGCCTTTTTTGTTGCATTTTCCTGTTTTTGCGCAATTATTTGTTTCGCATGCGCCTGTTTGCGGCGGGGCCTGGCGGCTGGGTGGGCGCCTTGTGGGAGGGATGGCAGGTTTGCGGCGCACGGTTCCCGTTTTTTTGCGGCGCGATGGGTACACCGCGCCCCTGCAAACGGTTTGCGGTGTTTGCGGCGGCGGGTGTGTGTTTGGTGGATTGCACGCCCGCCAACGGGACGCCGTTCTCCCTTTACAACGGGGTGCGGGTTTGCTGCAGATATGCCATTCGCTTTTTGTCCCCCCCTGCCCTGCCCCTGATTCCCGGTTCCCCCTTGCCGATCTCTATCTGCGCCAGCTCCTGAGGTGCCTCTGAGAGCAGCGAAAATAGCGGATCTTTCGCAAGCACAAAATCCGGCTGCGTTTACTGAAACAGACGAGCTTTTTGACGTTTCAGATAGGACTAAGGTATATCTGAAAAGTCGAAAATTTAGTCTATTTCTACAAACACAGCGGGATTTTGCGTTAAAGCGCCTTGGAATCCACAAAGGATTCCTGCGGCTCTCTGCCTTAAATCCTGCTTGTGTTTGCGAAATATCCGTCATTTTCTTTGTTTTCAGATACACCTCCAGCTCCCAGCTTTCAATCTATCCTGTGTAAACTGCAACCCCTCACGCGCCATTCTGTGCGGCACTTACCTTATAATATAAGGGGTGCTGCCCTGTGTAAATTTGCAACTGATCTATTTGAAGCAGCTGTGAGCTGTTGTAATTTTGCACAGGGTATTGCCCGCATTCTGTGCCGAACATTCCCGAAACGTGTTGGAAAAACGCACAGGATTGCCTTGTTTCCCTATGCCGCTTACCGTTGGAAAAACGCACAGGTTACCCCCGGAACAGTTGCATTTTACACAGGGTATTCCCGCTCCCCTGCCCCGCCGTGACCGCGTACCTGTTGGAAAACCACACAGGATAGGCCCGTTCCCCGTGTTGCAATTTACACAGGTTTGGCTGTTTTTGGCTTATTTGCAACTTTACGCAGGTTGCTTTCCGCACAGGAAAATGGTGGTGGAATGCACAGGCTGCAGTTGGTTGAACACACAGGTTTGCGTTGTTAAATTACACAGGCTCTACCTATTACTAATATAGAACTAAACATCTAAGCCATAATAACAACCAGAGGTAAGCCGGGAGATGGGGGAGAACGGGAAAAAATTGGTGTTGCCATTCCATCAGGTTACAGAACCCTGAAACAGCAGGACAGAAAAGCACAATAAAACCCTGTGTAACCTGCACCCGGGCTGCAACCCCCACAGGATATATGGCAAACCACAACGCGGGTGTTGCATTTTGCACAGGGTAATGACGGTGAAACCCTGTGTAAATTTGCAATTCTTGCGCTGGACAACAGGATGTGCTATAATGTTTAGCATGATGTGCGTGACCACCCGGGATACAGCAACCGATATAGGAGGCCCCTGCTTATGGCGGCAAGTAAACAGAAAAAAGATGATCCGTTTGTCGTTACGTTTGAAGAACGCGGGGACCAGACCATCGTTCGCAAATCCAATGACCTTGTACAGATGACGCGCAACAACCTGACGCTGAGCCAGCAGCGCCTGATGCTGCATATTTTTTCGATGATTAAGCCGGAGGATACGGACCTGCCCTCTTATGAGCTGAGCATTTATGATTTTATCAAGATGACCGGCATGGACCCGCACAGCGGGGCGCTGTACAAGCAGGTGCGCAAAAATATTGAGGAGCTGGCCAACGCGCCCATCCAGTGGATCAAGAATAACGGAACTTCCACGGTGGAAACATTCCGCTGGATCGATAAAGTGCGCATTGATGAGGGCCGCGCGCGCATGACCATCACGCTGGATCCGGTGCTGAAACCGCACCTGGTGCAGCTGAAAACCCTGTATACCACCATGGATGTGACCTACACCATGCTGATGCGGTCCACCTATTCCATCCGCATTTACGAGCTGTGCAAGAGCTACCAGAGCCTGTACCTGAAAAAGAAAGCGGCCGGGGAACCGCTGGTATGGAACCTGAGCATGCTGTATGAACAGCTTTCGTATACGGCCAACCGATGGTCGGATTTCCGCCGCCTGGCACTGGAAAAGGCAAAGGCGGAAATTAACGAAAAGACGGATATTATTTTTAATTACGATGTGTACGAAAAAAAGGGGCAGAAGGTTCTTTCGCTGGTGGTAACGATTGACCCGGTGGATGATGCCGCCGCACAGGCCAACCTGGACAGCATCAACAGCACAGTGCGCAAAAAGAGCAAAAAGAAGGGCCGCCCCACCGTGGCGATTGAGGATTCGCTGCTGGATGACCCCAGCGTGATTACCTTTGATTATGTTTCGGCACCGGAAACAACGATCCCCTATTCCTTTGGACGCCACCGCACCGAGCTGCGGGAGGAAATTGTTGTGAAAGCGCGCATGGATCAGCTGCGCGCGGAGATTACGCCCGAAGAGCTGCACGCGGTGGAAGTGATTATTGATGTGTTGGCAGATGCCTGCTGCACCATCCAGGCAGGCGATGGCGAGCAGGACGGCGGCAACAAAACGGTGTTTGGAAAGATGAATGCCATCATCCTGGATTGCGGCGGGCTGACCAGTTGGCTGGCCGGTGTGGCACCCCGTTATGCACAGGAGATCATTCCCCGGTCGCAGACGATGCGCAGCCCGGCGCGGTACCTGAACAAGGTGCTGCGCGAGGATATGGATAACTATCGCATTTATATTTTCCGCAAGGCAAAGCCGGCAGCAGAACCCAAAGAGGAGCTGTTGGAAGCGGAGTACCATGTGATGGACGAGCCGGTGCAGCAAACGATGCCGGAGCCTGAGTCGCCCAAGGTAGAGCTGATTCCCGAAACGATTGTAAAACGACAGGATATGCGAAAAGAGTTTGCAAAGTTTGTAGATGATGGATACCTGGAAAAGACGTTGACGAGCGGCCAGCGCGGCGCTTACCACGAAATTTACCGCCACCTGGCAGCGCGGTGCGTGCCATCGCCTTCCAGCCTGCGCAATGGGCTGAAAGACGAAATGCGGCTGCATTACCTGGCCTGCATGAATGAAGTGATTGAAAAGTATGGCAGCCTGACCCCATTGATGGAAGCTATGGCGCATGAACTGGACTTTGATGTGTTCTGGGCAAAGGCCGCCAAGGACCCCAACGTGAATAACCCGATGGGGCTGTTCTACCACATTATTGAAGAACGCGCGCTGAACCCGATCGGCACCATAATGAACGACCAGGCACAACGGCAGAAGGTTGCCGCCAAGGAAAAAGGTGAAAAAGATAAGTGGCACAACGAAAGCTGGATGGATGCTTTTGAGGAAGATATCCCGGATGACAGCGAAGAGTAATTGAGATGAAGCGGAGCGGAACATCCGGGAACGCTATTATAATAAGGTAAGCAGCGGCTGGCAGATTGCTGGCCGCTGCTTTTTTGTTGGGGTGCAGCTGAGAAATGGAAATATCCGGCGTTTTTTGATTTCAGATAGACCTTGGGATAATAGGTGGGAATGAAAGTAGGTGAGCGGGAATGCCTGGATGAAGTGAAGAAGGATGGGAAGAAAAAGCGGCAGAGAAAATGCGTGAACAGCAACGAAGAGATGCCTGCATAATATTCGTCAAAATATCCGTTGACACACGCGAAGCATATGATATAATAGAAACTATAACAGCAACGAAGAGATGCCGCACGGCATGGGGTGGCCGCTTTTGTAACCCGCAGTTAGATTAAGATACCGGCGTGCGGTACCGCAAAAGAACCGAACAAAAGCCAAAGATTAACCAACAGCAACGAAGAGATGCCTACACAAAGGCGCTCGCAAGGAGGAAAACAATGGGATATTGTATCTCAGTCTGCATTGAAAAAGGCGGCGTGGGAAAAACCGTTACCGTCTGCAACCTGGCGGCGCTGATGGCGCAGGACGGCAAGCGGGTGCTTGTTGTGGATATGGATGCCCAGGGCAACTGTACCTATACCCTGACGGGCGCCCGTGTAACCGATAATACTTTTGACCGCGCTGGCGTGTATGATATGTTCCGTGCCTATGGCATCAGCGGCACGCAGAACTATATTTCCCGCACGCAGTTTGATAATATTGATATAATTCCGGCAAATGGCAACACCCCAATGGCGGCCAAGCAGCTGCAAATCCTGGAACAGTCCGAAAGCACCAGTATCAATATGTTTTTGGCCATGTGCCTGGCACAGGTTGCCGGCGAATACGACTTTATTTTGATCGATACCCCGCCGTCCCGCGATGTAATGGTGACCAACGCCCTGATGGCCAGTGACTTTGTGCTGATCCCCTGCGTGTGCGATGACTACAGCCGTGACAGTGTGTACCGCACTGTGGCCATGTGCCAGCAGTTGGAGCACGATGAGGGCGAAAAAATTGATGTTTTGGGCATTATTCTGACTATGGTGGAAAAAACTGCCCTGACCGAAGTGATCCGCAATGAACTGCGGGAAAGCCAGCTGGGCAGCAAGCTGTTTGCTGCCGAAATCCGTAAGGGACAGGCTGTAAAGGATAGCACCCGCCTTGGTGCGCCGGTTGTGCTATGTGCACGCAGCAGCAACCCGGCAAAGGATTATGCAAAGGTGTATGCCGAGCTGAAAACGCGCGTTGAACAGGAGGCAGAGTGATGGCAAGCAAACTGGACCGACTGCAGAAGAAAGGCTTTAAAGTAAACGAAGCAGCGTTAAGTAAGATCGCGCGCGGCGACCAGGAGCCGGGCGGTGAATACAGCGAGATCAATATCAATGATATTGAAGAAAACCCGGATAATGCCCTTTACCGTGAGCTGGATACCGAGGAAGATATTGCGCTGCTGGCCGATGATATCCGCCGCGCGGGGCTGCTGCACAACCTGGTTGTGTTCCCTAAGACCGGTGTTGGCGGAAAATATGTGCTGCTTTCCGGCGAGCGCCGCCTGCGTGCGCTGCGCCTGTTGGTGGAGCAGGATAAACGCGAGCAGGAAGAAAAACAGCTGCCCAACCGCATGAGTGAATGGCAGAAAGTGCAGTGCAAAGTGGTGCGCAACTTGACGGAAAACGAAAAAGTTGTGTATATTGACAGCGCAAACCTGCAAGTGCGCGGCGGCATCAGCAATGAACGTGTGATGCGCCAGGCGGCGGCGCGTTTTGTGGAAAACCTGCAAAAAGCACCGTATAACCTGAGCGCAGCGGAAGCGAAAAAAGCGCTGAAAGAGGTCAGCCCGCTGAATTCCCGCACGATTGATAAGGCACTTTCGATTCAGAATGATCTCAACCCTGATCTGCGCCGCTTGCTGGATGAGGAATTTCTGAACCGAGCCGAGTGCGAAACCTATCTCCGCTTGACCCTGGAAGAACAGGCCCGTGCAGCCGCAGTGTTTTTGAAAATTGCAGCCCTTGACCCACGCAGCCATGAGCGCCGCGCCATCAAGGACGCATTGACCACCGCCATGTTGGATGTAGCAGTGGAACGCCGCAGCATGCAGGAGCGCGAGAGCGTATTTGCAGCAGCGTTGCAAAATGCACAGGATGCAATCGGTCAGGCCAAGACGCAGGAAAACAAGGCGGCGGCAGTAGATAAAGACCACAACTTTATTTCGGCCAAGCTGCCTACCACGGCCCGCAAACTGCGTAAAATTGCAGCGGCAAAAAATATTGAAGCTAAGATCCGCAGTTATACGGCAGAGGACCGCAAAGCAATGTCGGACCAGATGCAGGAGCTGATTGCGGCAGCGCAGGAGCTGAAAGCACTGATTGATGCTGTGGAATAATCCAGATCCACGAAAGCGACAAGCAACAAAAATCCATGCAAATAGGAATACAGGAATCCACGATATGAAACAGCGAATTGTCATCCGGCTGCACCTGGCTGTGCGGGCAGTGCTGCAAAGCGAAGCGGACTGGCGCGGCACGCGGCTGGGCACCCTGACATCGGAGCTGATCCATGAACAGGCTGCGAAAGCGCGCCTGTGCGGGGTGCAGAATTACGAGTTGAACCCCGTCAGCAGCCGCTATGTTCCCGTTACAAACGGGACAAAATATAAGCAGACATCTGGCCTGGAGCAGATCTCCATCTATCTGAACGATGAGGATATGCAAACCCTGAAAGAGCTGGCACTGGCCAACGATAGTGTGCGTGTGATCAACGGCAGGCAGGCAATCACCTACCGATATGTTGTTCCCGGAATGCTGCTGAACGACCCGGTGTTTACGGGGCTGACAGAGCAGAACAGCACGGCAGGGTAACACTTCAAAATCTTGAATAAATCAAAGGCGGCACCGCGTTTTTTGAAAGACGCGGTGCCGTTTTGTATGCAAAGCAGCCTGAAAATACTACAAAACATAAACCTGTGCGAAATTACAACAAAACGGATAGAAGGTGAGAATAGGAAAAAAGGAGAAATATGTTGGAATTTTACACAGGTTTACAGAGCAAAACATGAGGAAAAGCGCGATGCAGCGTTTGCAAAATAAAGCGGATTTTGGGTGAATCAGGTGCGGGGAACCAAAAAAGAGGGGAAACCTGTGTAAATGGCAACAATCTGCAGGGTAAATTACCTTTTTATAATACGACAGGGATAGTAATACCCTGTGTAAAGATGCAACACTGTACGCTGCGAAAGGGAAGAGTTGCAATTTTACACAGGGTATTGGTTATTCTGTCAGCCGGAGTAGAAGGAAAACACTAAAAACAAAATGGCATATATGAACCATATTATACGATTTGGAATTAAAACAGCCGACCAAACGATAGGATTTGGCGGGATAGGGAGAAAGGCGAAAGTTGATATGGAGAGAGCGAGGGCAGAGGTTGGCATGCTGCTTGGTAGACAAAAACGTGGAAACGTGATGTGAAATGGCGGGAATACAACGCTATTTTTGTATTAAGCTTATTAAATAATACAATTTGTATTTCGGTACAGAGAATCTCTTTGGAAACCAAGCGGGAATAATTTGACGATTTAAGCAATAGTAGATGGCCTGCAACTTGAGAAAGTATTGGCAACACCGCATAATTCCCGCCTTACGGCTTAAGCACCGCTTCGGCGGCTGCGGCACGGCATCTGCGTTGCCAAAATGCTCGATAATGTCGGGTTGCGGT
>OJPM01001076.1_pt1 | contig 14827 bp, 16 predicted proteins | sample 1598471 | NCBI WGS metagenome assembly OJPM01 (sample SAMN03922484, study PRJEB24848) | human gut metagenome | isolation source: stool sample | host: Homo sapiens | place: Germany | collected 2011-05 | reverse complement strand
AGTTAATGGTTTAGTTAGTTCATAAAAAATTTTCACATATACTATTGCATCGTTTTTGGTTGCCTTTTATAATATAAATACCATTTCCTTGTTTTGTATTTTATTGAAAGGGTGGCAGTGAACGATGGCACGAAAATCCTATTCAGATAAGGAACGCGAACAAGTGAAAGAAGCTCTCCTGATAACTGTTCTTGAAAGTATTGTAAATCAGGGACTTGTTCATAGTAGCATTGCTATTCTTTGTGAAAAAGTTGGAATTTCTAAAACTTTCTTTTACAGCTTTTTTTCTTCAAAAGAAGAACTTGTAATGCAGGCACTTCGATATCAGCAGCCTAAATTGCTACGCTATGCACAAGAACTGATGAATGACCCCAAACTCAGTTGGAGAGAAAGCGTCAAAACCTTCTTGAAAAATTGTTGTTATGGAGAAAAAGTTGGGTTTGCAGTCTTATCAATAGAGGAAGAACAGCAAGTATATCGCTGCCTTTCCAACGAGAATTTTCACGCGTTTCGTAACGACCAGTTGTATTTATATCGCAACTTACTTACAATTTTTGGCGTTCCGATGGACAACATTGATCCACGGTTATTTGGTAATCTGTCCTTAACAATGATGATGAGTTATAAAGCTATTCCTGATACTATGCCTTTCCTGTTTCCCGAAGTAGCAGATGATATGGTAGAATTTCAAATCAACGCCCTGCTGGATGAAATGCAGCGAGCAAAAAAGGAAGCGATAAGGTGACGCGAGATGCACAGAGATAAACTTCCATGTTCTGTGGGATTACAGAGCAAACAAATACATTCAAAGACCAGAACAAGTCGGATTTTTGCAACCGGCTTTAGATTTGCGCGGCCTTTTTATGTCCTGCGTTCGTCTGCCCTTGTGGCAGTGCGGCGCAGGGCATTTTTTATTGTTCGGAAAGAGGTGGCCTGATATGAGTTTACCAAAACGAAATAGTGCGGACGGGCGCTGTTACTGGATGAAGCCCGAGGTGCAGGAGGAACTGCAACCGCTCTTTGACCAGTGCATCCAGGATGCCATTGACGGGAGAATCACGCGGCTTGATTCCCTCTGGCCGCCGGTAGTGGTCAGCAGCGAAGGCGCGCCCTTTGAGGTGTGGCAACTGCTTCGGACATGGACCGAAGCGCAGCGGGCTGAGACCCTTGACGCGGAAAAGGCCATCGCCTTCAGCGAAAACCTGCGCCGCCAGAGCCGGTGGGGTGAAATTGACCACCATCTACTTGATATGCTGCAACGGGAGCTACAGGAGAAATATTTTATCGTGACAGGCAATGAAGATGACCACTTCTGGGATCGGGAGTATTCCCTAAAACCAGGTATCCGTGCAGAGCAGGTCCCGGAGCCGCTGCTGCGTTTCGCCTGCTATGTGGCGGTGAGCTATAAGGTATATGGTATGGACTTTCAGTATCTGGACGCCAATTACCTCTTTGGATTGGTGGAGAAAGTCCGTCCGGATATGGTGAAAAAGCTGAAAGAACATGGGACCGGCAGGTTGCCGCTCAACCTGCAAAAGCGGAAAACAGAGCACTTCACCGCATCGGCCAACGATGCCTTTGCTGTGATCCGTATTACTGCCAGGAACAGCACGGAGGAGTGCTGCCATGAAGTACTGAACTACCTGTGTGAGCTTCTGGAGCAGGAGGATTTTCCCCGCAGCTATGCGGTGGAGTTCAAAGGGCCGGAAAAGAGGTATCTTCCCATCACAGGACTGCCCAAAAAGGGAGTAAACCAGCTCTTTGCCTGTGCCGTGCAGTACCCCGGCCTCCACCCCCTGATGGAACGGTACGCCCGGCTTGCCATGCGGCAATATGAGCAGTACACCAATCTCAGCGATGAGCAGTGCGCGCTCCCCGGAAGTTTTGCCGTGTTCGCCCTGGGAATGCTGGGGCAAGAGTGGCAGCAGCTGGTATGGGATTATCTCGATCTCTGCGATGATGAGCACTCCCACTTACAGGAAAAATTCCTCCGGGAGTATGTGAAACAGTTCGGATTTACCGCCGATACCGTCCCTGTATTTGTCCGTGGGGTGCTGTCCATGCAGAACATGAAGTATTCCAAGGACTATACCGCGTGGATGGCAAATGCAGAAAGCCTGGGCGCTCTGCTGGAGGCAAAAATCCACCTGTCCGAGATCGTTCCAAGCGGTTTTTCCTCCGACGAGGATGATGACGAGGACGAGGAACCCGCTGAGGAAACAGAAGCCAGCCCGGAGGAAGTGCTGCAATACGCATGGGAAACGGTCTGCTATGTGATCTGGGGCAAAGCCAGCGCCAAGGGTGGTCAGAAAGTGGTGGAAGCAGCTTCGGAGGAAATGAAGGAACTTTACCGACAGATTTTTATTCCGATAACGGAGAACCTGGAAGGAAGTGGTGGCCTGCTATGAGTTTGCCGAAACGCGACGGCGTACAAGGTCGTTATTATTTGATCCAGAAACCAGATACGAACCCCGAAGTGCTGGAACACGCCGATCAGTGCATCCAGGATGTGTTGGATGGAACTGCAAAAGAAAACCATTCCGGCTATCCGGTGGTCGTTCGGAACCAAAGCGGAACGCCCTTTCTTCCCAGCCAGCTCCTGGAGCGGTATCTGTCCAAACTGCCTTTGAAGGGATTCCCCTATGAGGAAGCTGTTACATTCTGCGATGCCCTGCGGCGGCTGGTGGGCTGGAGGGAGATTGGCCACACCTTGGGAAAATACATCAAACACCAGGTGCAGGAGAGGTTTTTTGAGATTGGAGAGAATGAGGACTACTTTTCGCCTTTCCCGCTCTGTACCGCATGGCCGGAGCTGCGGCCGGAGGATGTGGACGAGAATCTGCTGCGCTTTACTTGCTATGTGGCGGTCTGTTATACGGTGTATGGGGCCAGCGATAATACGATTATAACCGAACACTACCTTGATCTGGTTTCCCAGCTTCGCCCGGATATGGTGAAGCAGCTGAAAACAGCTGGCAGCGGCAAATTGCCAAAGGACATCCAGCGGCGTAAGACGGAGCATTTCACCGCATCGGCCAATGATGTGTTTGCTACCATCCGCATCACCGCCAGGGACTCCACGGAGGAGTGCTATGCTGAAATTCTGGATTACCTGTGTGCGGTGTTGGAGCAGGAGGGATTTCCCCGCAGTTACTCGGTGGAGTTCCGTGGGAAGGAAAAACTCTATCTGCCCATTCCCGGTCTGCCCAAAAAGGGCGTCAATCAGCTCTTTGCCTGTGCTGTGCAACACCCCAATCTGCATCCGGCTATGGCGCGATACGCTCGTCTGGCTATGCGGGAATTTGAGTGGTACCAAAACCTCTCAGATGAAGCCTGTGCGATGCCCGGCACCTTCGCCGTGTTTGCCCTGGGGCTGGAGGGAGAACCGTGGGCACCGCTGGTGACGGAGTATCTGGATCTCTGCGATGACGAGCACTCCTCCCTGCAAGGGAAATTCCTTCATGCCTTGATCCGAAAGTTTGGGTTCCAACCATGGACGCTGGGGGTATTGGTGCGGGGCGCATTATCTATGCAGTGGCTGGAGCCTGCCAGAGAATTCCGCAGCCTGATAGCCAATGGGGAAAGCCTGGATGCACTGCTGGCAGTCAAGCGACGCTTTTCCGCTTATCTCCTGCCGGAAGAAAACGAAGACCCGAAATTCCGGGCCATCGCTTGGCAGAGCCTACTCTGGGCCATCTGGGGGCAAGCCTCTGAAAACGGCGGCAGCAAGGTCATTAAGACGGCTCCGAAGGAACTGAGAGAAAGGTATCAGGAAATTTTTCAATAGACTATAAGGAGGACTCGGATGAGTGAAGTAAGCTATTCAAATGTACCTCCCATGATGGCTGCCATCAAAAGTGGTGACATAGAGGCGATTCGTTCCCTGCTTCACGCAGGGCATTCTCCCAATGAGCCACAATGCTATCAGGTAATGATTGGAGATTGGCCGCGGGATGACGAAGCCTCTCCGCTGGAATTGGCTGTACTGGAAAATCGGATGGACATGGTACAGCTCCTGATCGAATGCGGAGCAGATTTGACCCATAACCCGGAAGAATTGCTTTGTGGTTCCCTGCGCAGTCAAGACCTGACCCTGTTTTCCTTTTTGGTAGATGTGGGAGTCAGAATCCCCGCAACGCAAAGGGATATATGCAGGCTGTTTCTCCACTTGGTGGATCGGGATGAGCCTAATGTACTCCCCATTTTGAAAAGGATGGGCATGGATTTGAAACAATACGGCGGTGAAGCCCTGCGCAGTATGGCGAGCCATGGAAATCAGCTGCTGGTGGAGTATCTGATTCAAAACGGGGCGGACATCAACTATCACAAGCCAGATATGGTGTTTCCCTACGCTTCGACTCCTGTCACTGAAGCTGCACGGCACAACGATTTTTCTATGGTGCGCTGGCTTGTGGAACAGGGTGCAGACATCACCATCCCGGATAAATACGGTGACCGGCCCTACACCGTGGCAGTACAGAACAAAAATCAGGAAATGGCCGCCTACTTAAAAGCTCTGGAGCCGGAGGAATGGCATAACGAACAGGAAAAGGCGCGTCAACTCATGCCTTACAAGCTGCCTGCCAAGCTGGTGGAATACTTAAAGACCGGCCCCTTGCGTCTGGAATTTCCAGAGCGGGAACTGGTGAAATGGGCGGAACTGTACCCCTACATGGATTTACAGGAGATGACCTGGAAACGGAAAAAGTTGCTCTCCCTTATGGCGAAAATGGACAATTACAGCGACTATTTGCTGCTGTGGAGTCCCAGAGATAAGAAACTCTGGTATCTGGACATTGAGCATAAGGAGTTTCATCCGTTAGCCAAATGGGAGGAATTTATTGCTGATCCCGGAAAATATCTTAATGGAATGATTGAGGGCGAGTTTGAGGAATAAGGAGAGAACACAAATGACAAAAGATCAACTCTTATCTTTATGGAATGCGGATAACTGGGAGGTAATGAGTTGCGGGGTCTACTTTACGGCTCACCGGGCAGATAAGGAACTGCATATCAACTGCAATGATTATACCGAGGCAGAGATTCTGGCAATGCCCTTCTGGGAGCGATTAGCTCAGGAACTGGATGAGCTGGACCGGCAGGCCCACGAGATCTTACAGAAAGAATTCCCTGATGATGAGGACATCCCCGATCTGCCCCTGACCGACATCACGATAGACAAGTCCGGCTGCTACGGGACATTTTCCCTCTGCTACGATACTGGGGACTCTCCGGCTGGGGAACTCTATCTCAATGTGTCCTTTGACGAGCAGTTCGTGCCAAGTCCGAAGGTTGGCTACGACACCTTTTAATACAGGGAGGCTCCCCTATGGCATTAAAAATGAACTTTCGTGAAGTCACCCCGGAAGATACCGAAATTCTTCGTATGATAGCGTTGAGAAACGGGAAAGCAGAAGATTACCTCTGCTGCGATGTTACCAATGAGGATGGTGTAACGCAGACTACCTGGTATAGTAAGGCGGATGTGGCCCTCTGGGGGGAGGATTATATCCGGGCGCACACCACAATGAAGTACAGCGATTATAGCGGATGGATCATCATTCTGGATATGGAGCCGTGGAACGATACACAGGCATCACCACGAAAAAAGAAGAAACGGGATTCCTTTCCCCAAATCCCTACCTGGCTGGAGGGCCATGTCAAAGAACGAAAACAAAAGCGCCTGCCCACCGTGACCCTCTGCTCCTCTGCCGGAAATGAACTGCTGGAAGTGTGGTATTACGGAGAATTGCTCACAGTGAAGGGAGAGTCCCAATCCTATATCATAGATAGAGGCGAGACCCCCGGACTGGTGGCAGCCCGCGACCCAGAGAGCGGCGAGGAGTTCGTCATCTTCGACGGTGGGCAGCATGGTTATGATAATATGTTCTGCGATGAACACAATCCAGCCCAGCTGGCGCATCGCCCCCTCCAGCGGTATGAGATCCCTGCCTCCAAGTTGGTGCTGGAACTGGGCTACAATATCGACTATGAGGATGAAAAAGAGAGCTTCGAGGTAGACGAGGCTGATACCGTGGAACTGGTTAACGGTGAGCGGATGCCCTGGGAGCAGGTCAAACGGGACGGCATTGACTACATTGCACTTTACTATGTGAATGATAAAGGAAAACAGTTGCAGATTCTGGATGCGGAACTGGCATGAGTACAATAGGACTGTTTTGGTAAGAATTTGATGATTACTGGTGTTGATGATGTAAGCCGAGAAAAGAAGTAAGGTGTGTGATCAATGATTACTGGAAAGTATTTGGAGAATCCAGCATTATATAGTCCCGATGAACTCGAACGATTGGACAACCATATCGAAAAATATTTTGGAAAAGCCACAACAGTGGTTCATGAGTTTTTCAGCGAAGATATTCATGTTGATGTCTCCATCATTCCGCCCCATGAGGAACATAACTATTATACTTTGGTAACCACAGGCATGGGTGCGTTTTCGATGAAGATCCCAAGTGAATACCAAGAGGATGGCCTTCCCTCTCGGATAGAACTGATGATGTGCCTTCCGCCTGAGTGGAACCCTGAAAGTAAGGAAAGCCAAGAAAATTGGCCAGTAGAGTTGCTTCGCTATTTAGCGAGGTTTCCAATCATAGAAAGCACTTGGCTGGGCTATGGGCATTCTATTCAAAACGGAACACCATACGCAGACAATACATTGCTGGCAGGGTGTGTTCTTTTAGGCGTACAGGATGCGCCGGAGGGTGCTGCCGTCTGTAAGCTCTCAGATGGAAGTTGGGTCGGTTTTTATCAGGTGATTCCTCTGACAGAGAATGAACTGGAATACAAGATTCAGCATAGTACAGATGAAATGCTGGAATACATGGAAGATGTAGACCATGTTGTATATTTCCAAAGACCGGATACTAATTTTGAATCACATTAGCAGAATAAGGAGAGAAGCAAAATGGAACAGGCATACTGCACCGCAGTTTTCTGGCGCGGCGGAGAAAAGATTGATCTGAATGGACTAAAACCAGATGCGGTACGGTGTCTGTCTGTGACGGGAGAGCGGAAGGTGAATCTGTCCTTCCTGCGAGATTATCCCAATCTGGAGGAACTGACCCTAATGGAAAAATGTGAGGGTGTAGAAGTTCTCTCCGAGCTAAAGCAGCTTCATACACTGTCCCTATGGCTGTCGGCCCCTGTTTCCTGGGACAATGTTTCTCTCCCCGGCCTGCGTGTTCTCCACCTGCGTGGGGAAAAGAATGGCGACATCACCCCGCTTCTCTCCAGCATTACCAATCTCCATTTGGAGGAAATGCGGAAAACGGAAGATCTCACCCCTTTCCTGACTCCGGCGACCCGGCTTCAGAAACTCTATCTCCAGTCACTACCAGCTGTGCAGAAACTACCGGCTCTGGATGGGCTTCCTTCCCTTTATGCCCTGAAACTCTATGAACTGCATAAACTCAGCGATTTGTCCGCCCTCTCTCACAGCCATTTGCGCTACTTTGCCGCCTCTCTGATCGGGGATAAACTCTCCGCCCAGGCGCTGGCAGATGCTGTGCTGGCAATTCCCGGTCTGGAGGCAGCCGCGCTCCAGCTGGTAGACCGCTCCGGGCGGCGCTATGGCAGTATCCAAAAAGCCTTTGCCGCCGCTGGGAAATCCGGATTGCTGCGGGAGGAAATTAGTGCTTTGACCACATGGCTGTCGCTGTAACCTGGGGATTGGGGCAAGAATGATATGGAACAGTTTTTTGAACATTCCGATTTGGGATTGGGAGCACTGACCTTTCAGAAAGGACCAGGGACCATCCACTGCTGGACTGGAAGAATCGCAGACACAGAGATCCTGTTTTCCATTATTTTGAACACATCTGAACTTCAGTCGGCAAACCTGGATTTTATCCGTTCTGTGCTTCAAAACTGGCGGGAGTATCTTTCAAAAGCGGAGCATGAGATTCAGGCGCAGATTGGTAAAAGCCCTGAGAAGTTTGGATTGCAGCGCGCTCCATTCCCTGAAACGGAGATTCCCGCCGAGCAGCCGCAATTTCTGTTTTATGATGAGACAGAATGGGGCCTGCACTTTGAGATTTGTACCCTTCCTGTGGGGGAGCCATTTGGACTTATGGTTGAGTTTTCAGGGGATACGCCAACGGATGTATATGGCTTGTCGGAAGCGGATGAAATAGAAGAATAAACGGAATAAGGGGGGCAGTTGGTGTTGAACTTTGCAGAACAAATCGCAGACGCATTGGACATTTTGAAATTTGACGGAGCCGTACAGGACACTCTGGCGGAACTTCGAGGGAAATGGGGCGCACAGGTCCCGGCGCTGCTGGATGAACGCTTTGATGCCGTTGGCGTTCAATATATGAAACTATCCCATGAAAAAGGGGCGGCGGCGTTGGGGCAGGAGCTGTCTGCCTTCGGCTGGGCACTGTATAACCTGGACGATGAGGACGAGTATCTGTTTGCCTTGATCCCAGAGGAAGAACGCAGCGAATGGGAACGCTACTGCAAAAAGCAGGGGCAATATTGTCACCTGATGAAACAGCAAGGACGAAAATGGGGCGACCATGCCAAGGAGCAGGACCCTGGAAAGCTAATGCCCTGCGAGGAATACATACTTCAGGATGAGTACGATTATTTCTTCAACTCCCTGGCGGGTGATTTTGCGGCGGGCGAATGGAAAAACCAGGATGCAGAAGAATGGAAAAACGGCTGTGTGGCCGATCTGCGCCAGCGTCCGCCCCAGGTGACCCGCGCCCACAGCTTGCCGCACCTTGGGTGCCTCACTTATTCCGCAGAAAATGGACTCTATGCCGCGTCCAGGGCCGCTGGCAGCGGGACTATTGGCCGAGCATTATTGAGCAAGAATCCAGCCACGCTTAACTGGGCCGAACCGTCCCCCATTGGATATGACGGTCCACCCCAGACCCTGTGCTGGGCTGACCATTCCCTCTGGGTGGGTGATCCCACCAACGCTACACGGATTGAACTGACAGACCGGGGCACCTGTCAGGATGTGAAAAACTGGACTCTGCCGGAAGATGGATGGAGCACCAAATACCATTGCGGCATTACGACAGACGGTCTGGGCCGGGTCTACTTTTCCAACGAGTGGTACAAGGGGCAGATTTACCGCTGGGAAAACGGCAAGGTAACAAAACACACCTTCTCACTGGATGGATGCGACCATCTCTCCGAGGCCGTTCCCGTTCCCGGCACAGGCCGCATTACCATGATCCACGCAGTCAGTGGCAAGGGGCGGATGGAAGAATGCCTGCTGGAACTGGATATGGACACCGGGCGGTGCCGAATTGCCCCCCTGCCTGGAATGGGCGAGGGGCTGAAACTTCGCTGGTTTACCGGGGACTGGCTGCTGGTGCAGGGAAACGGCGAGATCCTCTCCGATGACTTTGCCCAGCTCATCAATAGGAACACCCGTGAAGTGCTGCGTATCCGTCCGGGAATGTTCGGCGGGGAGAACATGCAGCACATTGGAATACTCACCGATGGCACGGTGGTCATCGTCACCCGGCGGGATAGGGTTGGGCCGGTATTTCGTTATCCCATCGACTTCTGGGGCTTCCTGCGGACGGCAAACAAGCCCAAAAAGCTGGAATGGCGAGAGTACAAAGAAGTGTACCCGAATTTGCCCATCTTCCTACCGCCCAAGGCCACAGAGCAAAAAATCATTCTCAAAAAAGACAGCCTGACCATCCTGGGGGCGGTATTTACGCCGCCGTTTACCCTGTCGCAGCTGGCGGAAAAATTGGGGCCTGCCCGCATTGTCCTGCAAAATGGAACACGGAAAAGCCCCATTACAGGCCGAGAGAGTCCCTATACCCAGGCACTTGCTTTGTGGGACGAGCTTGGACTCCAGGGCTGGTTAGATGAAGATGAGCAGACCATCAAAACCCTTGGTGTCCGGGTAGCGGCACAGGGAGAGTATGCGGTTCGGCAGACATTTGACGGAACGGTTTGGATCGGGTCCAAGGACTACCGGGAGGCCAGTTGGAAGGATTTCGCCGGATTTGCCCATACCCTCAAATTAGGCGGCTTTACCGTTTATACCCGCTTGCCGGGTCCTGTTTCAGAGGAGCAGTCAGCGCAGAAAGCAAAGCTGGAGGCCCTCTCCGCCATGGTGCAGATCAGCTGGAAAGAGCCAGAGCAAAAGGCAGCGAAAGCGCAGAAATACAAGTTATCCAAGCCGACTGAACCAGTGCTCACCTTTACCAGCTTCAACTTCAAGCTGGCGGTCATGGAAGTCCTGATGTACGAGAAAGGCTTACTGGCTCCTAAACTGGATGCCCATGAGTTTGCCAGAGAGTATAGCCGACGCAAGATCGACATTGACGCGGAAGGGTATGAACCCATCCCAGAGATTCGGAAGTGGCTGGAGAAATACCCTGTCCCGGAGCGGTTGGCCCCGGAGGTCACAGAAATCGAGATGGATGGCGGCAGCGAGATTTATACCCAGCTCTGTCCGTTCTGGGATGGCGAGGATGGAGCCTTTGATCTTAATACCATTACGGAGGCGGAACTGCGCCAGTTCCCCAATCTCAAACATATTACCCTCATGTCCTCCAAGCCGGAACAGGTGCTGCCCGTTCTGGAACGGTGCGGTATCAAGGTAGACTTGCTGTGAGGTGAAAGCATGAAAGCGAAACTAAAAGTGATAAAGAACTGGGAGTTCGAGGAATTTGAACTGACGGGAACTTCCTTCAAATACAGCCCGACTGGATGCAAAGGTATGGTAGCCCGCAGCGAGGATGAAATTGTGTTTTGGACCTATCATCTCGTGCAAAAGTGCAGCGGCGTTTTGTGGGTCAAAGGCGAAGTTTCCAGGTGGATTCCCAGCCCGGAGCCGAAAGAGCAGCAAGATGTTTGGGAAGATCCTGTCTTGCTCTCATGCGACAGAGGAATACTGTTGGTTTGCCCGGCCAGTAAATCCCTTTGGTGGATGCCGCAGATGGATGGAGAGTGGATTCCGATCCCCATGGATAACTGGTGTGCCCAGGGTATTCCCAAGCCGGTGGCAGTCACCGGAAGCCAGGGCGTTTTCCCTATTGTGTGCCGAGTGGACAACTCCGCTGATGCGACCAACAGTTTTACCAGCCTGACGGTAGACTTTGAAACCATGACTGCACACTGGGCAGAAAGCGGCTCTTGCGTATACAGCAAAGCAGGAACCCGACAGACCCATTTGGCGGCGGTAGAGCGAGCTGGCGGCAATTTTGCCCAGGCAGACTTTCACTACAACTATCCTATGATTGGCTCCATACTGGAACAGAACGGACAGTTTTATGCCTTTTTGGAAAGCAGCACCATCAATCCGGCGGGTCTTTCTCTCATGGGCTACTATTGGTATCTGGAACTGGAGGAAAACGGACTATTCAAAAAGAAACTGTGGGGCAAAGATAATTTAAGCCGCCTGCCCGGAAAACACGGGATGCGCGGAAAATTCTCCGGTGACAGGACTTGCCTGATCCTATCTCCCATTTTTAAGAATGATGACTGGAAGGGTAAACAAAAGGTGCTGCGCCTTTCGGATTTGGTGCTGATCGACCTTGCCATGCCCCGTAGATACGCTTCCTTCCATGTGCTGGATGTATGGGGAAATCGGGCATTTCTCAGCGATGAGAAAGACAAGCTGGTTCTTTGTGAAATGACCTTGGAGTAGTTATGAGGGCTGAGTATGCTTTTCAAGAAAAAGATTGTATTTACGGAAGGAATGAATGAAACCCTTTGTTCTTTCGATGAAATACCCTGGTTTTCCTGTTGTGGAGTTCCGTATGATAAACCATCGTATTACCCATATCTTCAGGAAAAGGACCCAAAACGAGCAGAAAAACTACTGCTGCATACAAAGAACTACTCAGGAACCGTCTGCCTTACGAATTTGTTCAAAGAAGGCATTTGTCGTGCAGATACCTTTATTCTGCAAACGGCTGGGTGGAAGTTTTACCAGAATGAATTCATGCCATGTGTGGAGGCCAGTTGGCGCACTTATGAAAAAAGAGCATTGAAGGCAAATGGCCTCGATCTAAACTCGGTGGAAAAAGATTCCTTCGTGATTATGGCTTTCCTGACAGTATAGATCTTCAGTTGTGCCGAATGGTGCAATATTTGCTGGTTGAACAATACTTCCTTGAAAGGTTTCCTCAGTTCCCTCTATTTTTCAGCCGGATCATTGATATTTACAAGGATGGTCATATCGTGCTTGGCTGGAGTGGAAGATTTGCATCGCATGAAACGAATCTGGAAAATGAAAACGGAGTTCCAATCTTACCAACAGACGGAAGTTTGATTATATGGTAGGAAAACAAGAACTTAATTGCTGTGAGACGAGGGAAAATGATATGGCATTACAGGAAAAGAAAATAATGCCTCCCCCTTGGCTGGCCCACCGGGAGATCGAGAGATACTCTATTGGCTGGCGCATGGGCTATGGGGAGGATTACATATACCGATTTGGCGATTGGCTGGACACCCTCTCCCCGGATGAGCAGACAGAATACCGCACCCTCTTTCCCGAGCCGGTAACCTGGAAGGGCTGGTGGGATGACGAAGATAGCAGCGAAGTGCTGGAACATGGGGACTTCTGGGTGAATGCGTGGCAGCCGGAAGGAAGCCCTAAGTACACTCGCCAGTGGCTCCAGCAGGAATTTCCCATGGGGAGAAAGCGGGAACTGTGTCTGTTCTGGGGCCATCAGCCTGCCGAGGACGGCCAGCTGACAAAAAGCTGTCTCAGCCAGTGGTGGATGGAGGATTTCTGGTCCGTTGCCAATACCTATCTTTGTATGGAGCAGTATATGATGGCAGGCAAGGCGGAACTGTTCAGCGATCAGGAGATTCGGGAGCAAATTTTGAAATGCAGCGACCCGAAACAGATCAAGGCCCTGGGCCGCAAGGTGCGGAGGTTTGACCAGAAGGTATGGGACAAGTTCAAATACGCCATTGTATTGAATGGCAACTGGTGCAAATTCAGCCAGAACCGCAACCTGCGGGAATTTCTCCTCTCCACCGGAGATAGTGTGCTGGCGGAGGCCAGTCCCTACGATAACATCTGGGGCATTCGGCTTTCAGCCAACTCCCTGGAGGCGCAGGACCCGATGAAGTGGCGGGGGCAAAACCTGCTGGGTTTTGCTCTAATGGAGGTACGGGACGAACTGCGCCGGGTCACGCAGAATGAAATGTTGTGCGACTGGAACGCAGTCTGAGGTAAAATGATGGAATTATTTGCAAAAAGAATGACTTGGGAGCTGGACAATGAGGAAGGGCTGTCCTGCTTGTTCTTTGAACTGGAGGATGGTTACTTTACACTCTCCCGCAAGACCGGCGCGGAAGCACTCCGCTTGGAAATGAATGATCCAGCCAATGGTCAGTTGATTGACCCGGACTGTTTTGAATATGCCCTTGATAATACCAGGTTTCGTCTAAATATCGTGCGGAACAACCGAAAGGTTCTGCGGTATCTGGAAGAACACCACATCAACACGGAGTTGTATGGAGAAATCGTCCTTCACTACACTCCTCTCAGCAAGCCACAGCTTGAATCATTATCTGCCGTAACTCTCAGGCTGTTTTTCGGTGAACTACTTTTTTAGGCGGAAACAGAAGTGTCGTTGGCAGAAATCACGCGAGGGGATAACTATGGTTAAAATTCATCGTATTTGGTTCAATACGGAGAGAATGGACAGAGAGGATCACTACAAAATCACATTATTCAGTCGCCCTCGTGTATCTATTCATGTGGACGAGTACATTTGGAGTTTCATCGAAGAAAACATTGTGAAGCCACACAAGCTTATGCGTAGTGAGAAGCATGGGTATCTGTTGGACATTTCGTTTGACCAGTTTGACCCGGCAAAACACCGATATTTTCCGCTTTCCTCATACAACGGCTTGCTTCGGGAAGGGGTCGAGATGGACAGCGCCAACAGAAGCTATTTCCGCGAGGACTTTGCAGGCGGCAAAGATCGGACTACCTGGTTCTCTCCCAATAAAATATGGACAAACTGCGGCGACAAGGTTCTGAATGTGGACATCAAAGCTGCCAATGTGAGCGAGAATATTACCCCCAGAGAATACGCAGATTTGCTTTTCGATGGAATTGGAGCGGCCTTGGTGTTCAATTTCAAAAGGCTCAAGCGCGAGGAGTTTGATGGGCTGAAGCCCAAGATTGATTGGAGCATTGTAGAAAGCTTCCCCTTTCCCGCACCCTTTGAGGAACAGCGGTACATTGGGGATGAAGGCGAAATTCATGTGTATTCTTGGGATGGCCGAAAGGAAACGACCCTTGTTGGTCCCTATTCCGTGCGGAAGTTGTACCTGGAGCATTTCGGAGAATCGTGAGGAGGAATTTTGCCGTGCAAGTCTGGTCAAAGATGGATTTTGGCACTGGAGAGATTATCTTTTTGGATATCACGCAAAAAGAAGATATGCTGCAAGTAGAATATCCGAACTGCTTTCTGCTGGATATGGGCTGGTATCAGGACAGATACATCATTTCTATCATTCAAAATTTTGATTGGACGCATCCAGTCCAGCAGTATGAAACAGCAGAAAGGAATCAGCTTCCCAAGCTGTTGACGGAGGCGGTTCGCCTTGTGGAAAAGGAATCACAGTCTGCCGGAGCAAATTGAAAGAGGTCTTGTTATGAACGAGAATTTATTTCGACCACAATTTGATACATTGAAACTGTCCGATAAGCTCTGGCTGATGCAGACGCTGGCGACTCGTTATCATTTGACATTCAAGGAACTATACGCCTTTTCCCGCTGGGGACAAAGCTGCACCACCGGCCCTGTCTCTTATACACATCTGACGCTGCCGACGAATAGAGAGGTGTAGATCT
>OJPM01001063.1_pt1 | contig 15014 bp, 10 predicted proteins | sample 1598471 | NCBI WGS metagenome assembly OJPM01 (sample SAMN03922484, study PRJEB24848) | human gut metagenome | isolation source: stool sample | host: Homo sapiens | place: Germany | collected 2011-05 | reverse complement strand
TCACGGGAATGGAGCTTGCCTGCCTGCTGGTCGGTACAGTGATATCCTTCATTGTATCCCTGTTCGTACTTCGTTTCCTGATGGGATATATCAAAAAGCATGACTTTAAAGTCTTTGGATGGTATCGTATTGTGCTGGGTATTATCGTATTGCTGTACTTTCTGGTATTCGCATAACAGTTGACAATTATAGGGAAAAGGAATACACTACCCTTATCGAGCACCGAAATGCGGTACTTGTGAGGAGAATGAAAATGTTTTTTGTACATGATTCGTACAGAAGGGAGACGGTAACATGGCAGTAGTTAAGAAAACTGTAGCACCTGTAGCAGCTAAAGTGGAAGCGCCTAAGGCAGAAGTTAAGAAAGCAGCACCGACAACTCCAGTTAAGACAGAAACCAAGACCGCTGTGAAGGAAGCTGAGAAGGCCCCTGTAGCAAAGGCAGAAGAAAAAGCACCTGTAAAGGCAGAGGTTAAGAAGCCTGCAGCCAAGAAGGAAACAGTTAAGAAAGAGACCAAGAAGGCAGCACCTGCAAAGGCAGAGGCTAAGAAGCCCGTAGCCAAGAAGACAGAGTTAAAGAGTGAGATCAGCGTTCAGTTCGGTGGAAAGTCCTACTCTCAGGAAGAACTGCTGAAGATCGCCAAGGACGTATGGAAATACGATCTGAAGCAGAAGGCAGCTGACCTGACCAGCGTAGAGCTGTATGTAAAGCCCGAAGAGAACATGGTTTACTATGTAATGAACAAAGAGATCACCGGAAGCTTCTACATATAAACTATTCAGAGTAATAAAAAATAAGTATATATACGTTGAATGCTTGCATTCATAAGGATATATACTTATTTTTATATTACGAAGTAACCCTATGAGCAAAAGGAAAGCACCGAAGGTGCGGTTTTGCGAATAGGGTCTGAATAGTTTACCAGGCCCCAAAGTTGAATTTACCACTTTGGGGTCTTCGTATCTATAAAAATGTTAAAGGATGACAGAATGCAGAAAAAATCAGAAAAGATTATTTTTACATTATATCTGTTGGGATTCCTGGCACTGGCACTTACACTTGCACTGTTGCAGCCGCTGGCCAACACACCGCCGCTGTATGGTAATCCGCCGGATGAACATGCGAGATATCTGATCCCGCAGTTTATCTGCAAGTATGGGAAGATCCCTACGGGATGGGAGGAAGAGGTGCGGATTCCGGCCTACGGATTTTCCTATGCTCTGTATAACGTATTTCCCTATATCGTGCAGGGATATCTCATGCGCTTTGTGAGCCTGTTTACGGAATCGGAAGTGGTACTGCTCTATACCGCAAGACTGGTGAACGTAACCTTTGGCCTGCTGATGGCAGTAGTGGTATATTTGATTGGAAAAAGAGTGTTCCGGGATGACCGATTCCGTTGGCTGTTCTGTTTTGCAGTAACGTACCTGCCGGAGGGATTGTTCCTGCACACTTATGTGAATACGGATTCCTGCTGTATGTTATCCACGGCCATGATGGTATATGCTCTGGTATGCGTATATCAGAATGGTATAAATCTCCGCAACAGTCTGTGGATGAGCGGTGGTATTATTCTGTGTGCTCTTTCTTATTATAATGCCTACGGATATATCGTAAGCTGCATTTTACTCTTTCTGTTGTCCTTTTTGCAGAAGAAGGAAAACGGCGGCTATTTCTATGACTGGAAGAATATGCTGAAATACGGCTGTCTGATCGCCGGAGTAGTTCTGGCGGGGATCGGCTGGTGGTTCATCCGCAGTTATATCGTTCTGGACGGAGATCTGCTGGGACTGGCCACCCGGGAAAAGATGGCGATCCAATATGCGGTGGAGAGTGTCAATCCGCTGACCATGCAGACTTATCAGTCCATGGGTTATACGGTGCTGGAAATGTTCCGGGAACGCTACACACTGTCCGGTCTGTTCCACAGCTTCGTGGCAGCTTTCGGCTCCATGTCCATCTACGGAAGCATCTGGCTGTATCGGGCGTATAAAGCATTTTTTGTGCTTGGCACCGCGGGAAGTCTTCTGTATGTGATCTGCTATAAGAAGCGTCGCAAAATATCCGGAAGAGAATGGTTCTTCCATATTAATATGCTTTATTGCATTTTTATGCCGGCATTTCTGACGATTTATTATGCATACACCACGGATTATCAGAATCAGGGACGGTACCTGCTCCCAGCGCTGCTCCCCCTGATGTATTATATGATAAAAGGAATTCAAAAACTTTCGGAACTGAAGATCAAAGGCAGAACCTTTCCCCGGTGGCTGGTGAATACAGGGGTTGCGATATGTTTTCTGATCCTTGTCGGAGGCACAATAGATATGGTATATGTACGGGCACTTCCCGTATATCTGGAGACAGGACTGGTACTGAAATAGTGCCGGTCCTTTTTGTGTATACGATGAGCCAAGTACAGATTTGTGCTTGCACAAGAATCTGTATTTGGCGAATGAGGCTCTGAATAGTTTTTTTTAATATTTTGTTTAGAATTATTTTCGGGAAAATCAGTTGACAATAATATCCTGTAGTGATATTTTAGGGTAAGAAGATGTTAGCACTCCTTTTAGATGAGTGCTAATAATCCCAAAGGGAGTGATGGAATGCAATTGGATGACAGAAAAACAATTATATTGCAAGCCATTATCCGGAACTACTTGGAAACGGGAGAGCCGGTAGGCAGCAGGACCATTTCAAAATACACAGATCTGAATTTAAGCTCGGCGACCATTCGTAATGAGATGGCGGATCTGGAAGAGATGGGTTATATCATACAGCCGCACACTTCCGCAGGAAGAATTCCTTCCGATAAGGGATATCGCTTCTATGTGGATACCATGATGGCCACCAGAGAGCAGGAAGTCAATGAGATGAAGGATATGCTCTTAGAGAGGCAGGATAAGCTGGAGAACCTGTTAAAACAGGTGGTGAAGACCCTGGCTCAGAACACACAATACGCCACCATGATCAGTGCTCCGCAGGTACATCGCAACAAGGTAAAGTTCATCCAGCTGTCCCGGGTAGATGCCGGACAGATTCTGGCGGTCATCGTTGCCGAAGGTAATGTGATCAAGAACAATATCCTGGCGGTGAATCAGGAACTGGATGATGAGACACTGCTGAAGCTGAACATTCTGTTGAATACCCACCTCAATGGATTGTCCATGGAGGAGATCAATCTGGGAATGATCGCAGCAATGAAGCAGCAGGCCGGAATCCACAGTGAGATCGTCAGTGAGGTGATCGATGCTGTGGCGGATGCCATCAAGGCAGACGAGGACCTGGAGATCTACACCAGCGGTGCCAACAATATTTTCCGGTATCCGGAGCTGGCAGATCAGTCCAAGGCAAGTGAACTGATCAATGCTTTCGAGGAGAAGCAGCAGCTGGGCGGTCTGATCCAGGAGTCCCTGGCAGATGAAGGCAGCACAGGTATTCAGGTGTACATCGGAGACGAGACACCGGTACAGGGCATGAAGGATTGCAGTGTTGTCACAGCTACTTATGAATTGGGAGAAGGCATGAAGGGAACCATAGGAATCATAGGTCCCAAGAGAATGGATTATGACAAGGTCATAGGAACGCTGCGGACGGTGCAGAACCAGTTGGATGACCTTTACCGCAAAGAATAGACAGATTCCAGAAAGGAAAGTAAGAATGGCAGATCAGGAAAAAGAAATATTAGAGGAAGAAATGGAACAGGATCTTTCAGATGCCGAAGAACTGAAGGAAGAAGAGACAGAAGATGAGGAACCCGTGAGCAAGGAAGACAAAAAGGCAGCAAAGAAGCAGGCAAAGCTGAACAAAAAGGAAGATTCCTACAAGGAGAAGATCGATCAGCTGGAAGACAGAGTAAAGCGTCAGATGGCAGAGTTCGAGAACTTCCGCAAGAGAACCGATAAAGAGAAACAGGCAATGTTCGATACCGGTGCCAAGAGTGTGATCGAGAAGATCCTTCCGGTAGTAGATAATTTTGAAAGAGGCCTGGCAACGGTTCCCGAGGAATCCAAAGAGGATCCTTTCGTAGACGGTATGAACCGTATCTACAAACAGCTGATGACAGAACTTGAGAACATCGGTGTGAAACCAATCGAGGCAGTCGGACAGGAATTCGACCCGAATCTTCACAACGCAGTGATGCAGGTGGAGAGCGATGAGTATGAATCCGGTGTGATAGCCCAGGAACTTCAGAAGGGTTACACATATCATGACATGGTCGTAAGACACAGCATGGTAGGCGTTGTTCAATAATTTGATTATCACATATTTTTGAGAATAGAAACTATAAAATGAAAACAGAGAATAAAAACAGGAGGAAAATATTATGAGTAAGATTATTGGTATTGACTTAGGTACAACCAACAGCTGTGTAGCTGTTATGGAAGGTGGTAAACCCACCGTTATCGCTAATACAGAAGGTGCAAGAACGACACCCTCTGTTGTAGCATTTACCAAGACCGGTGAGAGACTGGTCGGTGAGCCTGCAAAGCGTCAGGCAGTTACCAACGCAGAGAAGACCATTTCTTCCATTAAGAGAGATATGGGTACCGATCGCGGTCGTACCATTGACGGCAAAAAATACTCTCCTCAGCAGATCTCCGCAATGATCCTGCAGAAGCTGAAAGCAGATGCCGAGAGCTATCTGGGTGAGAAGGTTACCGAGGCAGTTATCACAGTTCCCGCATACTTCAATGATGCCCAGCGTCAGGCTACCAAGGATGCAGGTAAGATCGCAGGCCTGGATGTAAAGCGTATCATCAACGAGCCTACCGCAGCAGCACTTGCTTATGGTCTGGACAATGAAAAAGAACAGAAGATCATGGTATACGACCTTGGTGGCGGTACCTTTGATGTATCTATCATCGAGATCGGTGACGGTGTCATCGAAGTACTGGCTACCAACGGTGATACACACCTTGGCGGTGATGATTTCGATAACAAGATCATTCAGTGGATGCTGGATGAATTCAAGAAGGCAGAAGGCGTAGATCTGTCCGGTGATAAGATGGCTATGCAGAGACTGAAGGAAGCAGCTGAGAAGGCTAAGAAAGAGCTGTCCAGCGCAATGACCACCAATATCAACCTTCCTTTCATTACCGCAACTGCAGAGGGACCTAAGCACTTTGATATGAATTTAACCCGTGCTAAGTTCGATGAACTGACCAGAGATCTGGTTGATAAGACTGCTATCCCCGTACAGAACGCTATGAAGGATGCTGGCCTGAACTATTCTGATCTTGGTCAGGTACTGCTGGTAGGTGGTTCTACACGTATTCCTGCGGTACAGGATAAGGTAAGAGCCCTGACCGGTAAAGAGCCCAGCAAATCTCTGAACCCTGATGAGTGCGTAGCAATCGGTGCTTCTATCCAGGGTGGTAAGCTTGCAGGTGATGCTGGTGCCGGTGATATTCTGTTACTGGATGTAACGCCCCTGTCCCTGTCCATCGAGACCATGGGTGGTGTCGCTACCAGACTGATCGAGAGAAATACTACCATTCCTACCAAAAAGAGCCAGATCTTCTCTACCGCAGCTGATAACCAGACCGCTGTAGATATCAACGTAGTACAGGGTGAGCGTCAGTTTGCCAAGGATAACAAGTCCCTCGGACAGTTCCGTCTGGACGGTATTGCTCCCGCTCCCAGAGGAATCCCTCAGATCGAGGTTACCTTCGATATCGATGCCAACGGTATTGTAAATGTATCCGCTAAGGATCTGGGTACCGGCAAGGAGCAGCACATCACCATTACCGCAGGCTCTAACATGTCCGATTCCGATATCGAGAAGGCTGTCAAGGAAGCAGCTGAATTCGAAGCACAGGATAAGAAGCGTAAGGAAGCTATCGAGGCAAGAAACGAAGCAGATTCCTTCGTATTCCAGACGGAGAAGGCTCTGAATGAAGTAGGTGACAAGGTTCCCGAGAGTGACAAGACCCAGGTACAGGCTGATCTGGAAGCTGTGAAGGCTATTCTGGAGAGAACCAAAGACCAGGAGATGAGCGACAGCGATGTAGATGAGCTGAAGGCTGCAAAAGAGAAACTGACCCAGAGTGCTCAGTCTGTATTCACCAAGATGTATGAGCAGGCTGCTCAGGCACAGCAGGGTGCACAGGGTGCAGCAGGCCCTGACATGAATGCACAGGCCGGTAGCAATGCTGGATCTAACGCAGACGATGATGTGATCGACGGAGATTTCAGAGAAGTATAATTAAACTTCACAAATAACGCAAATCGTGGTATAACAGTAAATGCTGTGTAACAGTGATTGCGAATAACAGGTGGCACAGGGTATGCGAAAGCGTGCCCTGTGCATAACCGTTTTTAGATTTAAATGACAGAGGTGCAAAAATGGCAGAGCAGAAGAGAGACTATTACGAGGTCCTCGGTGTAGATAAGAATGCAGATGATGCTGCAATTAAAAAAGCATACCGGGTACTGGCGAAAAAATACCATCCCGACATGAACCCCGGAGACAAGGAGGCAGAACAGAAATTTAAAGAAGCTTCCGAGGCTTATGCCGTGCTGAGTGATCCCGAGAAGAGACGTCAGTATGATCAGTATGGCCATGCGGCATTTGACGGTGGCGCAGGAGGTGCCGGTGGTTTCGATTTCAATGGAGCTGATTTTGGAGACATTTTCGGAGATATTTTCGGAGATATCTTTGGCGGCGGCAGAAGCAGAGGTGCCAGAAATAACGGCCCCATGAAAGGTGCCAACATCCGTACCAGTGTTCATATCACTTTTGAAGAGGCAGTTTTCGGCTGCAAGAAAGAGATCGATCTTACGGTAAAGGAAACCTGTAAGACCTGTAACGGCTCCGGTGCGAAGCCCGGAACCAGCCCTGAGACCTGTACCAAGTGTGGTGGTAAGGGTCAGGTGGTATTTACCCAGCAGTCTTTCTTCGGTACTGTGCGTAATGTACAGACCTGTCCCGACTGTCAGGGTACCGGTAAGGTGATCAAGGACAAATGCCCGGATTGCCGTGGTACCGGATATATTCCTATGAAGAAACGTTATGCGGTGGATATTCCCGCTGGTATCGACAACGGACAGTCTACCCGTATGCCGGGACTGGGTGAGCCAGGTGTCAACGGTGGCCCCAGAGGCGATGTGCTGGTAGAAGTGATCGTAGGTCGTCATCCTATCTTCCAGAGACAGGATTTCGATATTTTCTCTACCGTACCTATTTCTTTTGCAGTAGCGGCATTGGGCGGCGAAGTGCTGATCGATACGGTAGACGGCAAGGTGGTATATGATGTAAAGGCCGGAACCCAGACCGACACCAAGATCCGTCTGCGCGGCAAGGGTGTTCCTTCCTGGAGAAATAAGGATGTCCGCGGTGACCATTATGTAACACTGGTGGTTCAGACTCCCGACAAGTTGAAACCGGAAGCAAAGGAACTGCTAAAGCAGTTCGATGTACTGACCGGAGATTCCCTGAATGCTGTGAAGAAAGCAACGGAAAGCGGAGAGGGAGAGACCAGGGAGAATGACTCCAGGGACGGCAAGAAGAAAAAGTTTTGGAAGTAAAAGTTAATAAATAAAATTCCCCGTAGCCTCGGCTAGGGTAAGAAACGCGGCACGCTCGCACTCTATCGCAGAGCGTAGCGGCACTGCTTATTCTTACACCCAGCCGGGGCTACTGGTTTGTTGGGAAAAAGTGAAAGGTATCTTTGAAGGTCAATGATATAGAATACAGTTTGGTTTTTTTGTCAAAAGGCAGGGTGAACGGTTTGACAGAATGGGCAGAAACGCTTACAATTCAAGTAGTTATGCTGTCTGTGACACGAAGGAGCCTGCAGGATGGAGAACCGGAAAGAGGAATTTCTGAAAATTGTATGTCAGAGTTATCTGATCGTTATTCTGGCAGTGCTGCCTCTTTATTATATTCCCTGGAATGGATATTATAAACTGGGTGATACCAAATATTACCTGTATCGCAATGTTTCACTGCTTTGCCAGGGGATCGCATTGCTGGCAATGTGTGTCTTTGCTGTAAGCAGCCGGTGGACAGGGGAACATCGGATTTTTGCCAGATCTCTGGCTGAAGTAGTGAAAAAATCGGTCGATAAATGCAGAACACATGTGGTAACGACGGCGGTCTGCCTGTATGGAATCTGTGCGTTACTCTCTGCAATCTGCAGCCCCTATGGCAGTATCGCGTGGAACGGAGAGCGGGAATGGTACATGGGAGCTGTCACGATCTGTTTGATGATCGGAGGTTTTTTACTGACGGCGAAGTACGGAGGTAGTTGTAAAACGGCGATATGGTTAGGAGAGGCGGCTTTTGTGGCGGTCACCCTGATCGGTCTGTTGCAGAAGCTGGGCTATGATCCTCTGGGACTTCTCAAGGGTTACGTTGTGGGGGACTGGGAGTTTACCCATATGTTGACCACGCTGGGGAACAGCAACTGGCTCAGCGGGTATTACAGTGTGATGTTTCCCTTTTCCATGACGCTGTTTCACCGGGCAGTGGAAGCGGGGAAAAAAGGTCCCACACTGCTGGCAGGAACGTGTAATATGTTGGCCATGATGCTTCTGCTTTTACAGGGAAGTGACAGCGGTGTGATCGTGGCATGCACAGTCATGGGGGTGTGCTTTTGGCTCGACCGGAAGCAAACCGGACATTGGGAAGTATATTTCCTTTTTCTTGCAGCGGTGGCGCTGGGAATGTGCCGTTGGGGTAAATGGATGTTATATCTGGGAACGTTTGACATTCTCCTGCAGGATGGCATCGCCAAAAAACTGGCAGCCTGGCAGGGATGGATTCCGGTTGCAGCAGGGTGTCTGCTGCTTTGGGGAGCCTGTCGCAGGATTCCGGAGAATAAGAAAAAAATATTGCAAGAGGGAGTATTGTGTTGTGCACTGGCAGGAATAGCGGTAGTGCTGGCATGGTATCTGCATCGGTTGTTGGTAATCGATTTTGCGGAATGGGGCAATCGCCGGGGAAGATTGTGGCAGATGGCATGGATGGGTTTCCGGAAAGGAAATCTGCATCAGAAGCTGTTGGGAGCAGGCCCGGATTGTTTTGCATCGTATCTGGGAGAACTGTTGCCGGGAGGCACGGTGCTTTTTGATAAAGGATATTTTGAAGGTTCTGTTTTTACCAATGCACATAATGAGTGGCTCACCACACTGGTCAATATGGGACTGCTGGGTGTGGCTGCCTATGCAGCTGTTTTTATCACGGCGCTGCAGACATACAGGAAGAATTTTCTCGCAGTATTGTTACTGCTTACCTACGGGATACATTCCCTGATCAGCTTTCAGCAGGTGCTGAATGCGCCGCTTTTCTTCCTGATACTGGGATTGTGTGAAGCGGCGGCCCGGGGAGAAAAGACCAAAACCAATCAAATGGATACGGATGAGGAGTTGCTAGAAGCTATATGAAAAATATTTGGAAGATTTTTACCGGAGATCTGAAAAAACTGGTGAAGCAGCCTTTTGCGCTGGTTATTATTATCGGGTTGTGCGTGATACCGTCGCTGTATGCGTGGTTTAATATATTTGCCAACTGGGATCCCTATGCCAATACCGGAGGAATTCCTGTGGCGGTAGTATCCCTGGATCAGGACTATACGCTGAAAGACGGATCGGTGGTAAATATGGGAGAATCCGTACTGGAAAGCCTGCATTCCAACACCAGTGTAAAATGGATCTTTCTGGATACCGAGGAAGAAGCAAAAGAGGGCGTGGAAGCCGGAAAATATTATGCAGCCGTCGTCATTACCGATAAATTTACTTATAGTATGTACAATGTATTTTCGGATGATTTTGAGAATCCGGCGCTGATCTATTATCAGAATCAGAAGAGCAATGCCATTGCCACCAAAATCACGGATACGGTGGCAGGAACTCTGCAGAATACCATCAATGAGACCTTTATCAAGGTGGCGGCTACCACGGTATTTGAAGAGGGCAATACGGTGTCGGATCAGGTACAGGGGGACAGTTATGTAGAGGAATTCTGTTCCAAACTGGAGGAACTGAATGACAATCTGAAGGAATACAGTGCCATGATCGACTCCTTTCAGGCAGGCAATGCGCGGCTGGAGTCTGCCATCACCCATGTCAACTATGAGATTCCCGCGATGCAGAAGAAACTGGACAGCACCACAGCCAGTCTGAACCAGAGCAGTCAGGATCTGTCTTCTACCAGAGACACCCTGGGCAATTTCAGCAACAACATCGATACTTCCATGAGCAATATCAATAACTCTCTGGAAAGTATCAAAAAGGCGCTGGATGAAAGCAAACTGGCGGAGGATACCGCCCAGATGACGAGAGATCTGAACCGGGTGGCAAGAGATACCAATACGCTGAATGGACAAGTAAATACACTGCTGGCGGCACTGATCCAACAAAAGCTGGAAAGCGTCTCTGACGGTAATGCTGCGAACGGCGGCACCGGCAGCAATATCAACGCAGCGGCAACTGATGCGGCTATGGAAGCATTGAAAGCCATGCAGAAGGAACTGGATCTGATGAATACCGTAGTGGGCAGCGTTCTGGAATCCACGGACGACAAGGCTGCGGAGAATGCAAAGGTCAATGTCAACAATGCCATGAATAATTTAAGGAGCGCCATTGACAGCTGCGAGACTTCTGTAAGTAATATGCAGGGAATCTATAAGAATAATCTGGTGCCCCAGATGCAGAAGGTTCTGACAAATATGTCAGATTCTCTGAATCAGGTGACCAATCTGGTAAATACCCTGAGCAATACGGTGAAAAATGTCGGAGTTGTCATGGAAGGTGTCGGTGACACTGTGTCCGGAACCAGTGAGAGTCTGGGACAGATCAAAGATGTGGTAGATAATATCAGCGCCAAACTTACAGATCTGACAGAGAAGCTGGACGGTGCATCCGAAGAGGAAATGATGGATATTCTGGTGCGTTTCCTTGGAGGAGATCCGGATAGTCTGGGGGCATATTTTGCATCTCCCGTAACCATGGAGACCATAGCCATGTATCCGGTGGCTACGTATGGTTCTGCCATGACACCGTTCTATTCCACACTGGCGATCTGGGTAGGTTCTACGATCCTGGTGGCACTGGTGAAAGTAAAAGCCTCTCCGAAAGGGCTTGAAAATGTACAGAGCTATCAATTGTATTTCGGCAGATATTTGCTGTTTTTCTTATTGGCACAGATTCAGGCAGCCATCATTGTGGCCGGAGATCTGTGGCTGTTAAAAGTAAACATTGTGGAACCGGGGCTGTTTTTCCTGGCGGCAAGCTTTACGGCTACGGCATTTTCCCTGTTGATCTATTCTCTGACACTGGCATTCGGAGATGTGGGCAAGGCCGTCTGCGTTATTGTTATGGTATTGCAGATCGCTAGTTCCAGCGGTACCTTCCCGATCGAACTGCTACCGGACACCTACCAGAAGATTTATATTTTCTTTCCCTTCCCCTATGCCATCCGGGCCATGCGTGAGGCACTGGCGGGTATGTACGGTACTGCCTATATGGAAGCACTGGCAAAATTGAGCCTGTTTATGATCGAGGGACTGTTGATCGGCCTGGTGATCCGGATCCCGTTCGTAAAACTGAACCATTTTGTGGAAGAGCGTATGGAAGACACTGAGTTAATGTGACACCTGTTCAGAACCATGAAAACGAAAACTCCGCAGGAGTGGGTTTGTGAATGAAGTTCCGAACAGGCAGAAAGGTAAAATCATGGAGAGAAATTACGAAGAAATTTTTCAGAAGGTTCTGGATTACGAGCAGGCCCTTCATGAGAAGAATAGAAAAAGAATAAAGATCGGTCTGAAATGTATCTGGATCGTCCCCTTGTTTTTTCTGGCACTGTTGTTCCTGACTGGCAGCAACAAGGTCATCTTCCTGATCCTGTGGATCGTGTCGCTGTTTGCCCTGTCAATCTATCTGATCGTTGTGGAATATATGGATTATAATCTGCAGGAGAAGATCATGGAGCTCAAAGGAGAAGAAGGCGATCTCAAAGCGGTGACTCCGACAGACTTTGACCGGGCGGCGCAGATCATCCGGGAGACCCGGAAACTGATTGGTGAAGGCCTGAATTCCCCGGCCGAGACCGGGACCGAAGAGGATCCGGAAGATGAAACCGAAGAGAATCCGGAAGATGAAACCGAAGAGGAAAACGAAGACGAGACCGAAGACTGGGAGGATGGTGAATAGTATGTATAATATCTGGAAAATATTTACCACCGACATCCGCCGGATCAGCAATAATGTGGTGGCGGTCGTTATTATCATGGGACTCAGCATCCTCCCGGCACTGTATGCCTGGTTCAACATTTTCTCCAACTGGGATCCTTACGAGCCAGCAGCTACCAGTCAGCTGAAAGTAGCCGTGGCTTCCGATGATGCCGGGGCGGAGATCATGGGGCTGTCTCTGAACGTGGGAGACAGTGTGCTGGAGGCTCTGGGAGCCAATACCACTATCGGCTGGGTGTTCCCGGAGACCACGGAGGAAGCACTGGAAGGTGTGAAGAACAGTGATTACTATGCGGCATTGATTATTCCGGAGACTTTTACTCAGGAAATGCTGGGATTTATCGACGGTGAAGTGGATCATCCCACCATTTACTACTATGAAAATGAGAAAAAGAATGGTATTGCCCCCAAAATCACGGGAAAAGCGAAAAATGCTGTGCAGGAACAGGTAAATGCCACCTTTATCAGTACTGTGGCAGAAGCGGTGATGAAAGCGGGAAATGCCCTTTCGGTGGTGAATGCCGGCGGGCAGACCAGTGTGGAAGAATCTCTGGATACCATGCAGGCACAGTTGCAGGATTATGTGGTTATGTTACAGTCCTTCCAGAGTATTATGACCTCCGCGGAGATGATCATGGAGACCAGCCAGAATATGCTCCCGGATATGGATAATATGCTGGAGAATGGACGAAATACCATGATCGGTATGCAGACCATGATCAATTCCAGCGTCGATGCGGTTGACGTTATGGGAGATATGGTGAGCAGCAGTATGGATATGGTCACGGAAGCGTTGCAGTATCTGTCGGTCTTTTCTGATGGATTGCTGGAGCAGATGGGCAGCAACAATGTGGGAAGCACCACGGACACCGGATTGGGCACGGCCATCGGACTGGTACAGGGCATGCAGGCCAATATGGATGTGCTGGGAAGCCTGATCACCGGACAGGATGCTCAGATTCAGGAGATCAACCAGTCTCTGAAAACGATCGAAGCGGATCTGAAACAGCTGCAAGACAGCAAGGGAGATGTGGATCATGATATCAATACTCTGCGGGCACAGATCCGGGAACAGATCCAGATCTGCAACAAACAGCTGAATAATCTGATGAGTGATTACAATAACAATGTCAGACCTTCTTTCCGGGCTACCGGCAAATCCATGCAGCAGGCTTTCCTGAATGCCGCAGCGATGATGAACGGTACGGATGTGAATATGGATGAAATTTCCGATATTCTGAAAGAGTATCAGCAGACTTTGCAGGAAGGTAATGTCAGCCTGCAGGATTCCCTGGTGATCGCACAGGAACTGCTGGACAAGGTCAGCAAAATAGCAGATAATATAAAACGGATCACCGGTGCGGAGACCTATGAGGATATTTTAAGCGCTATGGCTGCCGATCCGACGGCGGTGGCAGACTTCGTATCTTCTCCGGTCAGACTGGAGACGGTACCTGTTTATCCGGTGGATCATTACGGCTCTGCGGCATCGCCGTTCTATACGATCCTGGCAATCTGGGTGGGAGCGCTGTTCCTGGTGGCTATTATTCACGTGGGTGTGAAACCCATTGAACCGGGGGATCATTATAAGGCGCATGAGAGATATTTTGGCAGATATCTGCTGTTTTTCCTGATCGGACAGGCACAGACACTGCTTATTGTTCTTGGGAACCTTTATTATATTGAGATACAGTGTCAGCACAGGTTTTTATACTGGCTGGCGGCAGCCGTGGCCAGTGCGGCATTCAGCTGCTTTATGTATTCTGTGACTTTCGCTTTTGGAAACGTGGGTGAGGCACTGGCTATTGTAGTCATGGTCATCCAGGTGGCGGGAAGCGGCGGAACGTTCCCTATCGAGGCTCTTCCGCAGGTATTCCAGTGGATCTATCCTTTCCTGCCGTTCCAGTTTGGCATGAAAGCGTTTAAAGAATGTATTGCAGGAATGTACGGCGTGGATTATTGGATCAATGTAGGAAAAATGACACTGTTCCTGATCGTAGCATTGCTGCTGGGACTGGCACTGGAGCCGCCGTTCCGCAAGCTGAATCATATGATAGAGAAGAGTAAAGAGAAGACAGGGTTAATGATCTGATGAAGATGAAAAAAATGACTTCGGAAAAGAAACATAAAATTACAACCATTGGCTTATGGCTGATCCTCATTCTGTGCACGGCGGTATTGTTCTCCCTGTGTCTCAGTGAGGGGATCGACTATGATGAAGCATACAGTTATCGCACCGCCCATGACAATACGATGATGGGAATCATTCGCGTGGTACTGGCGGCCCATGATACGGATGTGCCGGTATGGTATATGGGATTGCGGCTGTGGTCGTTTCTGGTAGGAGACGGCATTATTGCCTACAAAATGTTTGCATTGCTGGGAACGGTATTGTCCATGCTGCTGGGGCCTGTTGTGATCCGCAGGCAGTGGGGAGCGAAGACAGCAGCCCTTTATATGATCATGGTAAGCCTGACACCTGCAATGATGAAGATCAGTGTGAACAACAGAATGTATTCCTGGACGGTGTTTGGAGTTACCGTCTGCGGACTGACCGCTTATTTCCTGCGGGAGCGGCTGAACAGTAAGGCCCTGTGGACGATATTGTTTCTGACGACCTTCTGCGGTATTTTCAGTCATTACTTTACCGCGTTCAGTTACCTGTTTATCTACCTGTATCTGGTGGCGGTGATTTGGCAGCAGGACATAAAACAGATCTGGAAGCCGTTTGTCTGTGGTGGTTCCGTTGTATTGCTTTTTGTGGCATGGCTGATAAAATCCGATTTCTTTCATCTGCTGGTTTCTGATGGAAACC
>OJPM01001052.1_pt1 | contig 15089 bp, 10 predicted proteins | sample 1598471 | NCBI WGS metagenome assembly OJPM01 (sample SAMN03922484, study PRJEB24848) | human gut metagenome | isolation source: stool sample | host: Homo sapiens | place: Germany | collected 2011-05 | reverse complement strand
AATATAAAGAGAAGAAATAACAGAAATTCAATAACAAAATAACCTCTCTCAAATTATAGGATATCGCTTCCGTGTATTTCGGGCCAAGCAGATGAAAAACGGCCATAAACAAGAGATTCAATACGATCAAATCTCCTACACCAATCAGCCATTGGATTAAATAACCATGTTTTTTGTTCAATATCATAGCAATTCGATAAATTCTCACAAAAGTAAGTATTTTTCGGCGCAAAAAAAAGGCCGCACTTAGAAGTACGGCCTTTTTAAAGTATTAATTCGTAAATTAATTATTAGCGCTCATAATTACTACACGGTTCCAGCTATTTTCGCCATAAGGTTGTTCGTCCGAACCTCTCCACTCGATAGTGATCTGGCTAGAAGAGATACCGTATTTATCGATAAGTTCCTTAGCGACCGCTCTAGCACGTTTCTCAGAAAGACCCATGTTATAATCAGAAGTACCCGTCTTCTTGTCAGCGTAACCAACTACCTTGATCGGAGCGTTGTTGTTCTTCATGAACTCAGCTGTGTTATAGATATTGATCTGCTGGTTCTTGTCGATCTTAGCGCTGTTGATGCGAAAGTAAACCACATTGTCAACGTAGTTATTTACAACTTCAGTAACTGTCTCTTGGCACTCAGGGCAAGAAACCGGACGTTTGCTCAACTCATCGTTAGCAGCACGCAAAGAGTTGATCTGGCCGTTCAAGTCGTTCAACAAAGCGTAATCCATCGGCTCCAATACCTCGAAGTCTGTCTTACCCAATTTGAATGTCAAACCAGCGCTCAACTGAACGATACCATCTGTCAGGTGATTCATCTCGACGCGGTTAAACTGCTCATACAACAAAGAACCTTGGATCTCAACGTTCAAATCAACACGTTTGCTCAAACGGAAAGCGGTTAAGATACCAGCGTTCAACGTAGGAGACTCCGTTCTTGGACGATCATAAGACTCTGTAGTCTTGAAACGCTGCGCATAACCAAAACCGACCCAAGGAATCAAGCGGAACACTTTAGATTCTCTGTAAGGAGCCCAAAAGTTAGTAACATCCCACAACAAGTCTACGTGAGCGGCTACATATTTATTATGTTGCATAAACTGTGCGCCATCACCTTCAAAACCGTGGATAATACCACCATTTAACTGGGTACGGAATCCTAAATACGGATTAAACCACTTACCAAAAGATACTTGTGGAGCGAAGTTTAAACGATTCTTGAAATCAGCCTCTCCATTTTGGTCTCCTAACAATACGCTGGCTCCACCCGCAATTGAAATAAACCAATTGTCGCGAGCTTTATTCTTCTTGAAATTAGTCTTATAACCAGCCTCATTGCTGAACCCCACCTGCGGTTGATATTCCTGTGCTGTCACAGAGAATACAAAACCTGATAACAAAGCTAAAAGTAAAACCTTAGTCTTCATATTTTCAACATTTTAATTAAACAATCAATTACCTAATATCTTAAAATTGGATCAGCAACTCTACTTCCGTAGGGCGGAAATACTGCGGATCTACTCCCACAACTTCCTCACCCACACGTTTCTTAAAGTTTTCCAGATAGGCATCACCAACCTTCTTGACGAACAATCCCTCGTCTATCGACTCTATGATAGCGACCTCGTCTATCCCTTCTCCTTTAAAGCGGATTCCCACGCCAATTTCCTCAAAAGCCATACGGATAAAGTCCCGAATCGTGGTAGTAATCCCGGTAGCTATGACATAATCCGAGGGTTCATCTTGTTGCAAAATAGCGTACATGGCACGCACGTAATCTTTTGCGTGTCCCCAATCCCGTTTGGAGGAAAGATTACCCATATAAACCTTTTTTTGCATACCCAAAACGATACGTGAAACCGCCCGGGTTACCTTACGGGTCACGAATGTCTCTCCCCTTAATGGAGACTCGTGATTAAACAAGATGCCATTGGAAGCGTGCATATGATAGGCCTCCCTGTAATTCACCGTAATCCAGTAACCGTATAGTTTCGCTACCGCATAAGGGCTTCTCGGATAGAAAGGAGTAGTCTCCCTCTGCGGCACCTCTTGCACCAAGCCATACAACTCGGATGTAGATGCCTGGTAAATACGCGTCTTCGGGATCAAGTTCAGCAAACGGACCGCCTCTAGGATACGCAATACGCCCAAACCATCCGCATTCGCAGTATATTCGGGAGTGTCGAAACTTACTTTTACATGGCTCATGGCGGCCAGATTATAGATCTCGTCCGGTTGAACCTCGCCAATGATACGTGTAAGATTCAAACTATCCGTTAAATCGCCATAATGCAAAATCAAATTACGGTTTTCCACATGCGGGTCTTGATACAAATGATCGATACGGTCCGTATTGAACATGGAAGAACGACGCTTGATACCGTGTACCGTATATCCTTTCTTGATCAAGAACTCGGTAAGATAAGCCCCATCCTGTCCCGTAATACCCGTTATTAACGCTACTTTGCCCATTTCTCTAATTTTCAATTTTCAATTCTCATTTTTCAATTCCCAAGTACCATTCATAGAGTCGCTTCACGCCCTCCTCGATCTCGATCGTATGGCGCCAACCCAAGGCATGCAACTTGCTTACATCCGTCAGCTTACGAAGCGTACCGTCCGGCTTGGACGAGTTAAACCTCAACTCGCCCTCGAACCCGATCTCTCGCCGGATCAGTTCGGCGACCTCACGGATCGAAAGCTCGATACCCGTACCTATATTAATATGTGTATTCCGGACCTCGCCCTCCTTCTGGCGGACATCCTCGAAATCCACGTGTTCCATGATATAAACAGAAGCGTCGGCCATCTCCTCGCTCCATAAAAACTCACGAAGCGGCTTGCCGGTTCCCCACAGCTCCACCTCGCCCGGACGGATACCCTGTTTATCCAATACGGAGAGTATCTCCGGCTCGGAGGCCTTCCCAGACACGCCCTCTACCGGACGAATGTCCATATCCTTACGCAAGGCCTCCCAATCTCCTGTATGCAGGCATTTCGCCAGATGGATCTTACGGATCATGGCTGGCAACACATGCGAGGTCTCCAGATTGAAATTATCATTCGGCCCGTAGAGGTTGGTAGGCATCACGGCGATATAGTTCGTACCGTATTGCAGGTTGTAACTCTCGCACATCTTGATACCCGCTATCTTGGCGATCGCGTAAGGCTCGTTGGAATATTCCAAGGGAGATGTCAGCAAGCAATCCTCCGGCATCGGCTGCGGAGCCTCACGGGGATAGATGCAGGTGCTTCCCAAGAATAATAATTTCTTTACATTGTTTTTCCAAGAGGCATGAATGACATTATTCTGGATCATCAAATTATTGTAGATAAAATCGGCACGGTACAGACTGTTCGCCATGATACCGCCGACGTGCGCCGCCGACAAGAACACATAGTCCGGCCGTTCGGCTGCAAAGAACTCGTTCACAGCGGCTTGATCCGTCAGATCCAGTTCCGCATGCGTACGAAGCAGGAAGTTCGTATACCCTTTGCTACGCAAATTATTCAGGATGGCGGAGCCTACCAAGCCCCGGTGACCGGCAACAAATATTTTACTGTCTTTTTCCATCGATATCTCGTATTCTGAACTACTTCTACTTATTAATCAACCTCATCAAATACTGGCCGTACTGATTCTTAATCATCGGCAAAGCCACTTGCTCAAGTCGCTTCTCATCAATCCATCCTTGCTTGAAAGCGATCTCCTCCAGACAAGCCACCTTCAGTCCCTGTCTCTTCTCGATCACCTCCACGAAAGTAGATGCCTCAGACAACGAGTCGTGAGTCCCGGTATCCAACCAAGCGAATCCACGTCCCAATAGCTGCACTTTCAACTCCCCATCCTTCAAGAACCACTGGTTCACGGTAGTGATCTCCAGCTCTCCACGGGCGGATGGCTTGATATTCTTGGCCACGCCCACCACCTTGTTCGGATAGAAATACAATCCTACCACGGCGTAATTCGACTTCGGTTCCTTCGGTTTCTCCTCGATACTGAGGACGTTCCCATCCGCATCGAACTCGGCCACGCCATAGCGTTCCGGATCGTTTACGTAGTAACCGAACACGGTCGCTTTTTGTTCGTTCTCCGCCTTGTCAACGGCCTCTTTTAACATACGGGTAAAGCTCTGTCCGTAAAAGATATTATCGCCAAGTACCAAGCAAACGGAGTCATCGCCGATAAAACGCTCTCCAATGATGAAAGCTTGCGCCAATCCGTCCGGTGAAGGCTGCTCGGCATATTCAAAACGAACGCCATAATCGGAGCCATCGCCCAGTAAACGACGAAAGCCCGGCAAATCCTGAGGGGTCGATATAATAAGAATCTCCCGTATCCCTGCCAGCATGAGCACGGATACCGGATAAAAAATCATCGGCTTATCATAAATAGGTAGAAGTTGCTTGGAAACTCCTTTAGTGATCGGATACAAGCGGGTACCCGATCCACCGGCTAAAACTATACCTTTCATATTCTTTCCATTTTGTTCGACAATACTCGCTTAGGATCGATTCCACACCGTCCCTAAAACTATACAAAGTTAAACAAATAATAATAGATTAGCGCATGGTTTTCAAAAAATCGTCCATATTCTGATACAATGGGACGCCATAGCGCGCACAAGTTAAGCGCACATTATCATACCGGTAAAAGCCGGGCTCGCAAATCACCCGCAACTTTCCGGAGCGCATAAACAGCCCCATCTCCAATAAAGTTATCGGGGATTTGCTGCTCGCCAGAACGTTCATGATAATCAGATCGGCTTTCTCCAGATGCTCCAGTTCCCAATTCACTTGATGCTCAAAATCGGACATCTCCCCGCTCAACCCTTTATCCCTACGAGGATTGAACAAGAGATACCGTCCCTCCGGAAGCGCTCGGAACCAGTCGCAGGTAGCCTTCTGCCAATCCACACTTTTCCCCATATCGATCGTGCCGGCCAAAAAGATTTTTTGGTATACTGCTTCATCCAAATCCTTATTTTCAGTATCGGGATACAAGACAACGACCTCAGATTGGGCAAACCCTCCCATCGGCACCAAAAACAAATATAATATACACAGTACAATATTTCTCGTATTCATGTCTCAAAGCTTACTTTTCAAGCAACAAACTTCGCAAAAAAACATGAATCCAACAAATACATTCACTTTAAATGTGGGCAACAGTCTTGTATATACTAATAGGATATCACGAGAAGTAGTACTTACTTGGACGGTGAAGTATATCTCCTAGGGTACTTGCAGTATATCTTCTCCAAGGAGAGGAGTATATGTACGTGTTTTTTCGAAAACACGTACATGTTTTTGGGAAGGACTCGGCATGTAGCAAAATCATGGGTTCAGCCCATAAATCGTAGCCTGTACGGCATGCGATAAGATATAGGCCGCAGGCGTATCGTTTGAGGGGGAATAGCCTTTGGAGAGCCTCTGGACTACGGGTTCCTTGTTCGTGCCCAGTATCGGGACCAATAAGGGGGCGCCGTTCAAGATAAGCGGTCCCGTCATGGTGATCCGGTATTGGCCGGTAGAAGGTTGCTGGGATACCGCATAGTTACGGCTATCCGACAATAGCTCCATGGTGGTAGGGAAAATGGATGCCGTATGGGAATCCTCACCTACGCCGAGGATGATGCAATCGAACGTAGGCATTTGATTGAACAACGGCAAGAATTCCTTTACGACCCATGAATAACGCATCGCCTCGGTACCCGGCTCGTTCTCGCCCTTGATCCGGTGAATATGGTCTGCCTGGATACGCAAAGGCGTAAAAAGCAAACGATTCGCATGACCGTAATTACTATCCGGGCTTGTCGGTGGAACGCAACGCTCGTCCACCCAGAAGAAACGGATGTTATTCCAGTCAATCTTATCCTTATACTCATCTACCCAGAGGGAAAACATATGCTTCGCCGTCTCCCCTCCCGAGAGCGCTAGGTTAAACGGAGCGAAGTCTTTCCGGCGAATCATCGCCATCATATCCTCCGTCATCGACCGAAGCGCCTCTTTCATCTCATTATATCTCTTTATTTCCATAAAATTATCTTCTTTGGCAGGCGCAGACTTTCTTTTCCGCACCTAAAATAACAGTTTCCTCCGGTCCGTCCTCGCCCGGCTCATAGAAGAATAAGTTCTTCGAACCCTCCTCTTTCCAATGGAGCAAGATCGGATCGATAAATTTCCAGCTAGCCTCCAAAGCGTCGCTACGAGCATACAGGGTGGAATCGCCCAGCATGGCATCCAGCAACAGACGCTCGTAAGCGTCAGGAAGATAGCTCTTCGAGAGGGAATCGTAGCGGAAGTCCATGCTGACTTGCTTCACCTCGAAACCGGCTCCCGGCATTTTCAGCCCGAACTTCAAGGATATACTCTCGTTCGGTTGGATACGGATGGTCAATTTATTGCAGGAACCTCCCGAACATTGACCGACAAACAGTTGATGGGGCGTAGACTTGAAGTGGATCACTACCTCCGATGACTTCTCCGGCAACTTCTTTCCCGTATAGAAATAGAAGGGCACACCGCTCCAGCGCCAGTTATCGATGAAGAATTTCATCGCCACATACGTCTCGGTATTCGAGTCGGAAGCTACGTTCTTCTCTTCCCGATAACCGATATATTGTCCGCGGACAACCATCTTATCCATATCCAACACCGTATACGGGCGTATGGAGCGGAATACTTTCACGATCTCGTCACGAATCGGTTCCGGCTCGAATATAGAGGGAGATTCCATGGCGATAAACGACATCAATTGCATTAAGTGATTCTGGATCATATCCCGCATCGCCCCGGCTCCATCATAATATTTCCCTCTATTCTCCACCCCCAAAGTCTCAGTAGCGCTGATCTCGATGGAATCGATATAATTATGATTCCACAATGGCTCGAAAATACCGTTCGAGAAGCGCAATACCAAGATATTCTGCACGGTCTCTTTCCCCAGATAATGGTCGATACGATAAATCTCCTCCTCATGGAAGATATGTCGTAAATGATCGTTCAACTGGCGGGCAGACTCCAAGCTGGTGCCAAACGGCTTCTCCACGATGATCCGCCGGAAACCATCCGGAGACTCGGTCTTGTTCAAACCGCTCTCCAGCAAACATTGCGGGACGATCTCGTACATCACCGGCGGGGTAGCCAAGTAATAGATGATCTTATCCGGCAAGTCATGTTTCTCTTGCAAGAACTCGATGCGCTCACGCAATTTGTAGTATTCATCGGCGTTCGTGGAATCGAAGGCGAGGTAATAGACATTCTCCAAGAAGTCATCGATCAAGCCCTCGTCGTAAGTCTTTCCCTTCTGTGCCTCCAAGATATGCGTATGTTGCTCCGCACGGAACTCCTCATCACCATAAGCGGTACGGGCGGCCCCCAAGATGCAGAAGCGGTCGGGCAGCAAGCCCCGGACATATAACTCGAACAAAGAGGGAAGCAACTTGCGACTGGTAAGATCGCCCGACGCCCCGAATATAACTAATAATTGATTATCTGCTTTCTTCATACCTTTATACGTTATAAGTTCCAGAAACCGTCTTTCCTCCCTCACCCGTCCAGTTGGTATGGAAAAACTTACCACGCTCCCAATCGACCCGCTCATAGGTATGAGCCCCGAAATAATCCCGCTGAGCTTGAATCAGGTTAGCGGCAGAATGTGGGGTAGACAATCCATCGAAATAACTCAACCCCGAGCTCATTGCCGGCAAAGCCACTCCATGCAAGGCACCCTCGGCTACCACTTGCCGCCAAGCCAACAAGGAAGACTCGATCTTTTGAATAAAGAACTCATCGAATAAGAGGTTCTCCAGATTCCGGTTCTTCTCATAAGCCTGCGTAATTTTCTCCAAAAAGACAGAGCGTATGATACATCCCTTCCGCCAGATCTTGGCGATCGTACCGTAATCCAACTGCCAATCATATCGCTTGGAGGCTTGGCACAACAAAGAGAATCCCTGTGCATAGGAAACCAACTTAGCGGCATACAAAGCCTGCTTGATCTCTTTCTCCGAGATCAAGGTCTGCCCCAGCACGCCACTCTTCGGATAAAGCGAGGACGCTTTTTTCCGTTCTTCCTGCATGGAAGAAAGCATACGGGCATAAACAGCCTCGGTAATCAACGTCAGCGGATCATTCTCGTCCATAGCGGCGATAGCGCTCCATTTACCGGTGCCCTTCTGGCCGGCGGCATCCAATATCTTATCTAGCAGATAGCCCTCTCCCGCCTCGTCCTTGAAGCGGAGAATATCGGCCGTAATACCGATCAGGTAGCTATCCAGCTCTCCCGTGTTCCAATCCTCAAAGATACGAGCCAAGGCCTCATTGTCCAGATCCAGACGATTCTTCAATAAGGAATACGCCTCGGAAATCAACTGCATATCTCCATACTCGATACCATTGTGTACCATTTTCACGAAATGGCCGGCTCCACCCGGACCAATCCATTGGCAACAAGGCGTCCCATCCTCCAGCTTGGCGGCGATGCTTTGCAAGACATCCTTCACCAAAGGCCAAGCGGCAGGCGAGCCACCCGGCATCACGGAAGGTCCGTACAAGGCACCGATCTCCCCTCCGGAGATTCCGGTACCTACGAAGTACATCCCATGCGCCTCCATCTCCTTCACCCGTCGTTCCGTATCATGGAAGTCCGAGTTGCCACCATCGATAATCACGTCACCGGGTGATAAGTAAGGAATCAATTGAGCCATCAGCTCATCCACCGGGGCACCCGCTTTTACCATCAGCATGATCTTGCGAGGACGCTCGATAGACTCGACAAATTCCTGTATCGTATGGGTTCCTATAAAATTCTTTCCTTTTCCACGACCGCTCATGAAGCGGTCTACCACGCCTTCCTCTCCCGGCGCTGTACGATTATAAACGGATACAGTGAACCCCTTGCTTTCCATGTTCAACGCAAGGTTTTCTCCCATCACGGCCAAGCCGATTAATCCAATATTTGATGTTTTCATATTTATGTTTTTATTTTATTAATCCAAATAGATCATTTAAAGCCTCACTCATCGACGGATGGGTGAATATCGAATCCCGGAGGAACGTGTAATCTTGCCCGAGACGCATCGCCAAGCTAACCGTATTTATGACTTCGCTGGACTCGGCGCAGAATAAGGTACATCCTAGGATCTTCCCGGTATCCGCATCTACCACGGCTTTCAGTAAGCCATCCGTCTGCTCGATGGTACGGGTACGAGGCATGGCGGCGGCGGGCAGGCTGGCCACCTTTATATTTTTCTCCATCTTACGGGCTTGCGTCTCGTTCAACCCGACATGGGCCAACGGAGGATCGATGAATACGGAATAAGCCACTGCTTCCCGATCGTCCAAGCTCCGGAAACCATTACCAAACAGCTCCTCCCGGATAATACGGTAATCATCCAAAGATAGGTAGGTGAATTGCAATCCACCATGTACATCCCCGATCGCCCAGATATTAGGGATATTGGTACGCAACTTACTATCCACCTCGATAGCGCCACGATTAGTCGTCTGTATTCCGGCGGCTTGCAGATTTAGGCTTTCCGTATTCGGTTTACGGCCGGTAGCCAAAAGCACCGCCTCGGCATCCAGCCGCAAGGTATCTCCCGAGATAGCGTTACGGCAGATCACCGTAGCCCGCTCGGCATCCTGCTCGATCGTCTGCACGACCGTATTCAAATGAATGGTGATCCCTTTTTTCTCTAGCGTAGACTTCACCGAATCGGCGATGTCCCGGTCCTCACGAGGGATAAACACCTCCCCTGCCTCCAAGATCGTTACCTTCGATCCAAAACCGGCGAACATGGAAGCGAATTCCAGCCCGATATATCCGCCTCCGACAATAACCAGATGCCGTGGCAGTTTCTCCAGTTCCATAATGGAAGTACTTGTATATACGTAAGGATTATCCTCGATACCGCTTATCGTAGGAATAATCGTCGTGGCTCCGGTATTGATGAATATCTTCTCGCCTTCCAGCAAGAAAGAGTCCGTATCCGTTTTCACGACAATCTCATAAGGGGAACGAAAAGAAGCCTCTCCGGTATAGACCGTTACGGTCTCCCGATCATCCAGATTCTTGAAATTCTTCTCACGAAGCAAAGAGGTCAGTTTCTCCTTGGCGAGGATAGCCTGTTTAAACTCCTCCGCATATTGCTCGAAGGTAGAAGGTCTGCGATACCCTGTCACTTGAGCGTAATGTACAAGCGCTTTCGTCGGTATACAGCCGATATTGATACAAGTACCTCCGTACATACCCGTCGAACGCTCCACCACAGCTACATTCCATCCATGGTTGGCCAAATCCGCCGCCAAGGTTTTTCCACCTTTCCCAAAACCAATAATAATCGCGTCGTACTTTTTCATCTCTGATTTATCTTCTTTTCGTTAGACATTAAAATAACATTCGTTTTAACCTAATTGTTGCGAATTTCATATCGCAAAAATAGCTCCAGCCCCTATTTTACAAAATGGCTGTTCAACCTATAAGTTTAGCCATTTTTCCCGAAACAAGAAAATAACGAACAAATACCCCCTATTTTTTGTTCTTTACCTATAATATTTATACCCTATGATCACAACACTTATAATACTGGCCCTATCAGCCGTTTTCTTTGTTAATGGAAAATTACGTTCCGATCTTGTCGCTCTATGCGCCCTCGTCTTATTAATCGTATTCAACATACTTACACCCGAAGAAGCGCTTTCCGGCTTCTCCAATCCTATCGTCATCATGATGGTCGGGTTATTTGTCGTAGGAGGAGCTATCTTTAAAACGGGATTGGCCAAGATGATCAGCAGCAAGATACTCCGTCTAGCGGGAAAAAGCGAATTGAAATTATTCATATTGATCATGATGGTCACCGCTTTTATCGGGGCGTTCGTCAGTAATACGGGTACCGTGGCCCTCATGCTTCCGATCGTAGTGAGCATGGCGGCAAGCGCCAATATCAGTCCCGGGAGGTTCTTGATGCCCTTGGCTTTCGCTAGTAGCATGGGCGGAATGGCCACGCTGATCGGTACGCCTCCGAACCTCGTGGTAGATGAGGTGCTATCCAACGCCGGATTCACGGATCTATCGTTTTTCTCGTTTACGCCTATCGGGGTTATTTGTGTGCTTATCGGCTTGGTCGTCTTGATTCCCCTAAGCAAATTCTTCTTGGTAAAAAAGGAGGATGGCAAAGACACGAAGACTACAACCGGGCACTCCCCAAAAGAGTTAGCCAAGAAATACCAATTATCGGATAATCTATATCGGATACAGATCAGGCCCGGTTCCCGGATCGGAGGGAAAAAATTGCAAGAATTAAATATTACGCAGGCTTATAATCTCTCCATTCTGGAGATACGCCGGCAGTCGTCCTCTCAAGGACGTTTCCTTAAAACCGTAGACCAGTCCTTAGCCGGCCCACATACGGAATTACAGGAGAACGATATCCTCTATGTGTTCGGCCCGTTCGAGAAAGTAAACCAATTCGCCAAAGAACAGAATCTGGAGCTTACGGATACCCACGTATCCGAATATGTTGAAGGGGCGGAAGTTGAAAAGCTGAGCGTTCGGGAGATCGGTATCGCCGAGGTCTTATTAATGCCCGACTCGAAATTGATAAATAAGGTGGTAAAGGACTCTGGTTTCAGGGATAAATATTCCGTGAATATCTTAGGCATCCAACGGAAAGGGGAATATATACTGAATGATATAAAAGATATAAAGATGCATGCCGGCGATATCCTTCTAATACAAGGCACATGGGACAGTATCGCTCGCATGAGCCAGAAGCAATCGCAATGGGTGGTATTGGGCCAGCCCTTAGAAGAGGCCTCTAAAGTCACTCTGGATTATAAAGCCCCTGTCGCCGCCTTGATCATGGTCTTAATGATTGCCGCCATGGTATTCGACTTCATCCCGATTCCTCCGGTAGCGGCGGTAATCATAGCGGGAATATTGATGGTATTAACCGGATGTTTCCGTAACGTGGAAGAGGCTTATAAAACGATTAATTGGGAAAGCGTAGTCTTGATCGCCGCCATGTTACCCATGTCGCTAGCCTTAGAGAAGACAGGCGCCTCCAATCTTATCTCGGAGAAATTGGTGAGCGGACTAGGCGATTACGGACCGCTCGTCTTGATGGCCGGAATTTATTTCACCACCTCGCTACTGACCATGTTTATCAGCAACACGGCCACGGCGGTACTGGTAGCCCCTATTGCCCTTCAATCCGCCATAGCCATCAACGTTAGCCCTTATCCGTTCCTGCTGGCGGTGACGGTAGGTGCCAGCATGTGCTTCGCCTCCCCCTTCTCTACGCCACCCAACGCACTCGTTATGTCCGCCGGAAAATATACATTTATGGACTATGTAAAGGTGGGGTTGCCTTTACAAATCGTGATGGGAATCGTTATGGTATTTATATTACCTTTATTATTCCCATTCTAAACATTCGCACACGCATTTTAGTTTTATATTTGCAGTTTGTAAAACAGTACAAGAAAATTTATGGATATACCGTTTAAACCGATTAGGTTAGAAGACAAAGAGATCATAACCTCATTTACATTTCCCAGCGATTATCGCAATTGTGATTTCTCATTCGCGAACATGTGCAGTTGGCGTTTCTTATATGACAGTGAATTCGCTATCGTGGATGGCTATTTATTAATCCGTTTCATGATCGAGGACAAGAGCCGTTTCGCCTATATGATGCCTGTCGGGGATGGAGATTTAGCGGGTGCCGTTCGTTTGCTGGAAGAGGATTCCTTAAAATATGGACATCCGCTCTGTATGCTGGGTATCACCCCCGACGCCAAGGAGCAACTGGAAGGCGCACTTCCCGGAAGCTTTTTTTATATCCCAGAACGGGATTATTTCGATTACATTTATTTACGGGAGGATTTAGCGACCTTACGGGGTAAGAAATACCAATCCAAACGTAATCATATCAATAATTTCAAGAAACAATATTCGTACGAGTATGTCCCTATCACGCCGGATATCGTCCCCCAATGCCTAAAACTGGAATGTAAATGGTATAAGGCGAACAATGGAGATAATGACGAGGAAGAGCTTAATGACGAACGTCGCTCCCTTACCTATGCCTTGCATCATTTTGACAGCCTAGGCCTGATCGGTGGCGCTCTCCGGGTGGATAACGAGATTATCGCTTTCTCTTTCGGGGCCCCCATCAACCATAATACATTCGGAGTACACGTGGAAAAAGCGGACGTGAATTTTGACGGAGCATATACGGTGATCAACCAAGAGTTCGCCTCTCACCTTCCGGAACAGTATACTTACGTGAACCGGGAGGAGGATCTCGGCATACCGGGGTTGCGCCAAGCGAAGCTTTCTTATCAGCCTACCATACTATTAGAGAAGAGTGCCGCAATAAAAAAGCAACTTACGCAAACTAAATAAATTATGGACAAGAAACAACAAATCGTAAACTTATGGCGTACCTGCTTCGGGGATTCCGAGGCATTTATCAGCCTTTATTTTGATCGTGTTTACAAGGACGAGAACGCAATGACCATCGAGAAAGACGGTAAAATAGTTTCTGCCTTGCAGATAGTTCCTCATACGATGACTTATTTGGGTACCGAGATCTCGGTAGGCTATATCTCTGGGGCGTGCACGACTCCGGAAGAAAGAGGGCAAGGGCTTATGCGACAACTCTTGCAAGAGACATTCGAGGAAATGGAACGGCGTGAGATCGCTATCTCCGCCTTAATCCCTGCCGATCCTTGGCTATTCGACTATTATAGGGAACAGGGTTATACCGAGGCATTCGATTATTCCGTAGAGACATATATCCGCCCGAATACGCCGGTTCAACTCCCGAAGATAACGGTTATCCAACCGGAGGTACCGACAACCGACGAATTGTTCGCTTATTTCAACCGCAAATTACGTGAACGCCCTTCCTGTATCTTGCACTCGCAGGATGATTTCATCACGATACTTCGTGATCTGCAATTAGATAACGGGGGGATGTACACGGCCTTGGACGAGAACGAGAAGGTGGTTGGCATGGCTTTCGCACTGCCTCTTGAGGCGGGTACAGCGCCGTCCGACAAAAAGCTTTTTATCAAGGAACTTCTTTACGACTCGGAAGAGATCAAGGAATTACTATTGCAAGAGCTTACCCTGCAAAATAACATATCGCAAGCGACGGTCAATACCCCTCCCACCCCTCCGGGTACCTTACCTATGGGTATGGCCCGCATCATCGACACGAAACGCATGATCCACCTCTGGCTATCCAAACAACACGAAAGCCCTGTCTCCAAAAAAGATTTGGAACAAATGGATAACCAAACGCTAACACGACAGTTGATGGGTTATCAAGGTAGGATGGCTTATATGAGTTTGATGCTGGATTAATAGAAATGAAAAACGGATTGCTAAGGATAAAGTTCCCGCAATCCGTTTTTATTCTTAAATCTATTTACTGTTTACGACAAATAAAATTATCATTTAGATGCTATGATCACTTATCTTTAGCAGAATCTCCTTGGTAAAGAAGATCATTGACACCTAAAGTATACCAATCCAAAACATCTTTTCCTCCAGACTTGGCCCAATTCATAAATTGAGGATATGCATCCATAATAGAAATACCTTCTCTAGGATATGAATCAAAAGATGATTTAGGGATCATCAATCCCCACATCATATTATTAAATTCCTCTGTTGAATTATCAATATTCTCATTATACTTATATCGATAATATTCATCACTTGTTAAGGCCGTGGCTGCTTGTTCCGTCCCTAAAAAACCAGCTATATGGACCTCGTTCTTTTTATTCTTATTAGGATCACCCCAAACAATAAAAACGTTTAAGTTGTTAGCATTCACAACTCCGCTCATGCCATTCACATCTACTTCTATCAAGCTTTCACGTGCTTCACAAGTCTTATTATATGTATTTATTATTTGACCTGGCTCGCTATTCATGAACTCATGCGCCTCTTTTCCTTCCAATAAATTAATAACCTTGTCTGTTCCTTGGATCTTCGCAAAAGCATATAAAGATTTCGTTGCACCTACAGCCCTAACACTTGTTGATAAATATACAGTTTTTGCATTA
>OJPM01001044.1_pt1 | contig 15168 bp, 9 predicted proteins | sample 1598471 | NCBI WGS metagenome assembly OJPM01 (sample SAMN03922484, study PRJEB24848) | human gut metagenome | isolation source: stool sample | host: Homo sapiens | place: Germany | collected 2011-05 | reverse complement strand
CACCTTCTTTGTGGCGTCTTTCCTGATTTTGACTTGTAAGATTATTACAAAAGTTTTGGTGGCAGACGCGTATTTTGACTCTTGGCAGTATGTGCCGGTGCTGATCATCTCTACCGTATTCTCCTGTCTGGTGAACTTTTTGGCCTCTATCTATATGGCGGAGAAAAAGAATATTATGGCGATGGTAACTGCCCTCACCGGTGCAGTCACCAATGTGGTGCTGAACCTGATTTTGATTCCCCGTATGGGTGCCAACGGTGCGGCCGTTGCCACTGCCTGCGCCTTTGTGGTCGTGTTCCTGACCCGCAGTCGGGATACGCGCCGATTCATTAAGATCAACTACCAGCCGGTGGTGCTCACCTGCCAAACCGTGGTGCTGGTGGCCCAAACGGTGGCGGCGCTGTGCTTGCAGGGCGTGTGGTTCTATGTGGCAGAGGCACTGCTGTTTGCCCTGATGTTGGGAATGAACTGGTATCAGGTGGTAGAGCTGTACAAACTGGTGACGACCAAGATGCTGTCCAAACTGAAAAAGCCGAAAACAGAGGAAGAATAAGAGAAATGTTTTGTGCATAGGCTCTTTTAGCGACTTGGTATTGAATTACAGACGATTTTAGTATATAATCAACAAATGGAATACGATTATTTGCGTGATTTATAATAATTTTTGGAGGTTTTGTATGAAATCAACGATTTCTGTGGCGCAAGCAAAGCGACGGATCAACGACAAACTCAGTCACTTCTTCGGCGTTACGCCGGCAGACGCCACCAATGAACAATATTATAAGGCGGTGGCCATGATCCTGCGGGAGATGCTCAGCGAAAAAAACAGCCAGTTCCGCCATCAGGCCGAAGGTCAGGACTCTAAGCAGATCTATTATCTGTGTATGGAGTTCTTAATGGGGCGTTCCTTAAAGAACAACTTGTATAACCTGGGTCTGACTGAGACTTTTGAAAAGGCACTGGCCGGCTTTGATGTAAAGCTGGAGCAGCTGTACGACGAGGAGCCGGACGCCGGTTTGGGCAACGGCGGCTTGGGTCGTCTGGCTGCCTGTTATCTGGACGGTTTGGCCTCTGACGGCTATCAGTCTATGGGCTATTCCATTCGGTATGAGGCCGGTATTTTTAAGCAGAAGCTGGTAGACGGCTGGCAGACGGAGCTGCCGGACTTTTGGCTGCCCGGCGGAGAGGTTTGGTTAGTGCCCCGTGAGGAGCGCGCCCAGACTGTCAGTTTTGAGGGCTGGGTCGATGAAAGCTGGGACGGTGAGTACCATACCGTCACCATGCGGGATTGCAACACCGTGATCGCTGTGCCCTATGATATGTATGTAAGTGGTTTGGGTGACGGTGTGGCTCGTTTGCGCCTGTGGGCGGCTCGCAAGCCTGCACTGGATATGAGTCTGTTTAATCAGGGCGAGTATATTAAGGCTATGGAACAGTCTGCCATGGCAGAGACCATCAGTAAGGTACTTTACCCGGCAGATAACACCCCGGAGGGCAAGTCCCTGCGCCTGCGCCAGCAGTATTTCCTGGTGTCCGCCTCTGTGCAGGATATTATTCATCGTCACCTGTCCAAGTACGGCACGCTGGATAATCTGCCGGAGAAGGTGGCAATCCATATTAACGATACCCACCCCACCTTGGCCATTCCGGAGCTGATGCGCATTATGCTGGACGAGTGCGGCTATGATTGGGACTCTGCCTGGAAACTGGTAACCGACACGATGGCGTACACCAACCACACGGTGATGAAAGAGGCGCTGGAGTGCTGGAGCGAGGATCTGTACAAACGCCTGCTGCCCCGTATTTATGAGATCACCAAGGAGATCGACAACCGCTTCCGTGCCTTTGTTTGGGGTGCTACCCATGACGCAGACAAGGTGGAGCGTATGGCTGTGATCTCTTGCGGCGCCGTGCGTATGGCCAACCTGTGCGTGGCCGGCTCTCACAGCGTCAACGGCGTGTCTGCTTTGCATAGCGAGATTTTGAAGGACACGGTGTTCCACGATTTCTACACCATCACCCCGGCCAAGTTTACCAATGTGACCAACGGCATTGCCTTCCGCCGCTGGCTGTGCCAGTCTAACCCGCAGCTGACCGATTATTTAACGGAACTGATCGGCGACGACTTTATTAAGCACAGCGACCGTCTGCTGACCCTGCGGGATTACAAGGACGACCCGGCAGTGCTGGAGCAGCTGCAAAAGATCAAGCGCGCCAACAAAGAGCGCTTTGCCAAGGTGGTGAAGAAGCAGAACGGCGTGGTGCTGGACCCGGATTCTATCTTTGATGTGCAGGTGAAGCGCCTGCACGAGTATAAGCGCCAGCAGCTGAATGTGCTGAACATTATTGCGCAGTACCAGGCGCTGAAAGAAAATCCGAATATGGACTTTACTCCCCGGACTTATATTTTTGCTTCCAAGGCAGCCCCGGGTTACTACATGGCTAAAAAAATCATTCAGCTGATTGACGCTTTGGCTCATGTGGTGAATAATGACCCGGACACCAAGGATAAGCTGAAAGTGGTGTTTATGGAGGACTACTCCGTGTCTTTAGCAGAGGTGTTGATGCCTGCTGCGGACATCAGTGAGCAGATTTCGCTGGCCGGAACGGAGGCATCCGGCACTGGCAATATGAAGTTGATGCTCAACGGCGCCGTTACTCTGGGCACCCTGGACGGCGCCAATGTGGAGATCTGCAACGCCGTAGGGGAGGACAATATCTTCCTGTTTGGTATGAAGACGCCGGACGTGGAGGCTCTGCGCCGCAGCGGCTATCACCCCATGAACTATGTGACCAATAACCCGGCGTTAAAGAACGCTATTGATATGATTCAGTATGGCGTGAACGGCAAGGACTTTAGTGAGATTACCTCCTCACTGATCAATGTGGACCCGTATATGGCGCTGGCTGATTTTGCCGATTATCAAAACGCCCAGCGGCGTTCGGCACAGGTGTATGCTGACAAGACCGCCTTTGCCAAGATGAGTCTGATGAATATCAGCGGTGCAGGCATTTTCAGCGCAGACCGTGCCGTGCAGGAATATGCGGAGAATATTTGGCACACCCACCCGGTGGTTGTAGCGCAGCCCCGGCCTCAAAAGGCGGCGGCTGCTGCGGAGAAGCCCGCCGAGAAGCCGGCGAAGAAACCCGCAGCCAAAAAGCCTGTGGCCAAAAAGTCCGCTACAAAGAAAACCACCAAGAAGAAATAAATCTGCTTGCGGCAGGCGCAGGGCAATGCCTGTGTCTGCCGCTTTTTACTGTTTAAGAGAGGAAAAATATGCTGATCTTCAACGCCAGAGACCCACAGTACAAGTCGCCCATCCGCGCCGTGGCAACGGATGAGCCGGTGCATCTGCGGCTGGTGGTCTCGCGGGATATGCATTGCTCCGGCGCCCGGTTGGTGGTCACCAAGGACGGCGAAACGCCGGTGCCTTACGGTATGTTTTGGGCCGGGATGTGCGGCACGGAGGCAGAGTATTGGGAACTGCATTTTGCCGCCACCACCCCGGGGCTGTATTTTTATCATTTTGAATTGGACACCCCCTGGGGACTGCACTTTGTGCGCAACGCCGGGAACGGCAAAGGGGATTTTTTGCCGGACGGTGCGGATTTTCAGCAAACGGTGTATGATAAGGATTTTCAAACGCCGGCCTTTTTGCGGGGTGGACTGATCTATCAGATCTTTCCGGATCGGTTTTACAATTCCGGCGCGCCAAAGACCGGTGTGCCTGCCACCCGGGTGCAGCGTAACTGGGGGGAGGAGCCTTTTTGGGACGAGGCCCAGATGAACGGCCTTTGGAACAACGATTATTTCGGCGGCGACCTGAAAGGCATTGCGGAGAAGCTGCCGTATATTGCCAAGTTGGGCGTGACTGCGATTTATTTGAATCCGATTTTCGAGGCTCATTCCAACCATCGGTACGACACCGGGGATTATGAAAAGATCGACCCTATGTTAGGCGATACAGAGGACTTAAAATATCTGTGCAGCCAGGCGAAAAAACTGGGGATCGGTGTGATCTTGGACGGTGTGTTCAGCCATACCGGACGGGATTCCAAGTATTTTAATTACTATGGTCATTACCCCACGGTGGGCGCCTATAACAGCCCGGACAGCCCCTATTACAGCTGGTACCAATTTGGCAAGGATCGGGACGATTACAAGTCCTGGTGGGGCATTCGCCTGCTGCCGGAGATCCGTGAGGAGGAGCCATCTTATCGGGAATATATTTGCGGTGAGAACGGCATCCTTCGCCGTTGGATGCGCTGCGGTATCAGCGGCTGGCGGTTGGATGTGGCGGATGAGCTGCCGGATGTGTTCCTGGACGACCTGCGCCGGGCTGTAAAAAGCGAGGACCCGGACGCCATCATTATCGGCGAGGTGTGGGAGGATGCCACCACCAAGTTTGCCTATGGGCAGCGGCGGCGTTATCTGCTGGGGAATCAGCTGGACAGTGTGATGAATTATCCCTTTGCCGCGGCGATCTTGCGCTTTGTGCGCTATGGCGGCGGTCAGGCGTTTTTGGACGCCATCTTGTCTATTACCGAGCATTATCCGCCCCAGGTGACGGCGGTGCTGATGAACCATATCGGCACCCACGATACTCTGCGGGCGATTACCGCGTTGGCCGGACCGGATTGTACCGGCCAGGGGCGGGCTTGGCAGCATCGCAACAATACCTTGTCCGGGGCGGATTATGCCCGCGGGGTGCAGCTACTGAAGCTGGCTTCTTTCCTGCAATATACTTTGCCCGGCGTACCCTCTCTGTATTACGGAGATGAGGTGGGTGTGCAGGGCATGAAAGACCCCTTCAACCGGGGCTGTATGCCTTGGGCGCACCAGGATCGGGATTTACTGCATTGGTATCAGCGACTGGGCCAAATGCGTCGGGGCTGCAAAGCGTTGGCTGAGGGCACATTCGTGCCGGTACAGGGTGACCTGGGCGGCGTGTGCTATGAACGCCAAAGCGACGGTGCCCGCCTGCTGGCGGCAGTGAACCGCACCTCTGAGCCGAAGACCTTTGCCGTGGATCCGGTGTGGGACAATGCTTATGCCTTTTTTGACGATACCTGCATGGACGGCCGGTTAACCGTTCCGCCCATGTCAGCCGCTTTGCGTACCAGACAATAAAACCTTGCCACTCGGTTTTGCCGGGTGGCTTTTTGCTGTTTTTGCCGGAAATGCTTATATTATATATAATAAATTATAAATTAGCGGTTGAATGTGGGCGGGTGTGTGTGTTATAATAGCAGAGTTAATGTGGGTCAGTAGATACTGTACCCAAATTCCGCGAAAGGAAGAATTAAGAATTATGGCTTACAGAACCCATAACTGTAATCAGCTGACCTTTGACCAGCTGAACCAAACTGTTTCTCTGGCCGGGTGGGTAGATACCATCCGCGATCACGGCGGCGTGATCTTTGTTGATCTGCGCGACGAGTACGGCGTGACCCAAGTGGTGTTCCACGACGACGCGCTGCTGAAGGGCGTTCGTAAGGAGAGCGTAATCTCCGTGACCGGTAAGGTCGTAAAGCGTGACCCGGAGACGGTGAATAAAAAGATTGCTACCGGCGAGCTGGAAGTGCATGTGACGGAAGTGACCGTGCTGGGCGAATGTACCCGCACGCTGCCTTTTGAGATCTCCGAGTCCAAGGACACCCGCGAGGATGTACGGCTTCAGTACCGCTTTTTGGATCTGCGTAATCCCCAGGTGCATGAGAGCATTCTCTTCCGCAGTAAGGTAGTCGCTTTCCTGCGGCAGAAAATGACGGAAATGGGCTTTACGGAAATCACCACCCCCATTTTGACCTGTTCCTCTCCGGAGGGTGCCCGGGACTATATCATTCCCTCCCGTAAGCACGAGGGCAAGTTCTATGCGCTGCCCCAGGCGCCCCAGCAGTTTAAACAGCTGCTGATGACCTCCGGCTTTGACCGGTATTTCCAAATTGCGCCCTGCTTCCGTGATGAGGACGCCAGAGCGGACCGCTCTCCCGGCGAGTTCTATCAGCTGGATTTTGAAATGGCCTTTGCCACCCAGGAAGATGTGTTTGCCGTGGCGGAAGAGGTGCTGTATGACACCTTCACCAAGTTCTCTGACAAGAAAGTGACCCCGGCGCCCTTTGTGCGTATTCCTTACGCCGAGTCCATGCTGAAATACGGCACGGACAAGCCGGACCTGCGCAACCCGCTGATCATCCATGATCTGACCGAATATTTCAGCACCGTAGAGTTTAAGCCCTTTAAGGGCCGTCCGGTGCGAGGTATCGTGGTGCCGAACTGTGCGGGGCAGTCTAAGGGCTGGTACGAGAAGATGCTGGCTTTTGCCATGGACATTGGCATGAAGGGCTTGGGCTACATCACCGTTCAAGAGGACGGCAGCTATAAAGGCCCCATTGACAAGTTCCTGTCTCCCGAGAAGAAAGAGGAACTGCGCACCATGCTGGACCTGAAAACGGACGACACCCTGTTCTTTATTTGCGACAACATTCGGATCGTCAATGACCTTGCCGGTCAGATCCGTACCGAGTTAGGTCGTCGCCTGGATTTGATCGACAAGGATCGGTTCGACTTGTGCTTTATCACCGACTTCCCCATGTTTGAGCGGGACGATGACGGCAAGCTGATCTTTACCCACAATCCGTTCTCTATGCCCCAGGGCGAGATGGACGCACTGCTGCACCAGGAGCCCACGGAGATCAAGGCTTATCAGTACGACATTGTGTGTAACGGCGTGGAGCTGTCCTCCGGCGCTGTGCGTAACCACCGCCCGGATGTGATGATCAAGGCCTTTGAGATGGCCGGTTATACTGCCCAGGATGTGGAAGAGAAGTTTGGCGCGCTGTTTAACGCATTCCATTACGGCGCACCGCCCCATGCAGGAATGGCGCCCGGCGTAGACCGGTTGATCATGCTGCTGCGGGATGAGGACAACATTCGCGAGGTAATCGCATTTCCTATGAACTCCAATGCCCAGGATATGCTGCTGGGCGCACCCAACACCGTTAGCGAAATGCAGCTGCGAGAGGCACACATTAAGCTGCGCCGCCCGGCACCGAAAGCGTAACGGAGCGTATAGAACGATAGATAGATCGAGGTTAGCGTATGAAGATCACACCGGAACTGATCCAGTATCTGGAGAGTTTGGCCAGAATTGAATTGACCCCTGCGGAGGAAGCCACCGTTGGCGACCAGTTGCAGGAACTGCTTACTTATATCGACACCTTGAGCCAGCTGGACACCGACGGGGTAGAGGCCAAGAGCCACTGCTTCCCGGTGACCAATGTGTTCCGCAAGGACCAGGTGGAGGTGCACATGACCCCGGAAGAAGTGGTGGCCAATGCACCGGAGAGCCAGGATGGCGCCTTTGTGGTGCCTAAGACGGTAGAGTAAGGAGGGCGCAGCATGAATGTTTTTGAATGGAGCGCAGCCGAGCTGGCGCAAAAGATAAAAGCAGGCGAGCTGTCTGCGCCGGAGGCGGTAGAGGCTGTCATCGCTGCCATTGACAGCAAGGACGGCACTTATAACTGCTACACCTCACTGAATAAAGAGGCTGCTTTGCAGCAGGCTGAGACGGTACGGAGCCGGATCGACGCCGGGGAGGCATTGTCCCCGCTGGCCGGTGTGCCCATCGGTATCAAAGATAATATCTGTACCAAAGGTCAGCTGACCACCTGTGCGTCTAAGATCCTCACCGGATTTAAGCCGCCTTATAATGCAACGGTGATTGAAAAGCTGCACGCAGCGGGCATGATCCCCCTGGGCAAGCTGAATATGGACGAGTTTGCCATGGGCTCCACCACGGAGACTTCCTTTTACGGTGCAACCAAAAATCCATGGAACACGGACCGGGTGCCCGGCGGTTCCTCCGGCGGCGCAGCAGCGGCTGTGGCAGCCAAGGAAGCAGTTGTGGCTTTGGGTTCCGATACCGGCGGTTCTATTCGCCAGCCTTGTTCATTCTGCGGTGTGACCGGGCTGAAGCCCACTTACGGTGCAGTCAGCCGGTATGGTCTGATCGCTTATGCTTCTTCTTTGGATCAGATCGGGCCCATTGCCCATTCGGCTGCGGATGTGGCGGCGGTGTTTGATGTGATCCGAGGCAAGGATCCCAAGGACGGCACCTCTATGACCGGCGGTCGGTTGGATCTGAACGCTGTGTGGAACGCCAAGGATGTGCAGGGCAAGAAGATCGGTATTCCGGAGGATTACTTCGGCGAGGGTATTGACCCGCAGGTGGCCGCCGCTGTGCGCGCCGCTGCCGACACACTCACCGATTTGGGCGCCACGGTAGAGATCTTTTCTCTCCCCATTGTGAAGTACGCCATTCCCACTTATTACATTATCGCCTGCGCCGAGGCCTGCTCCAATCTGTCCCGGTTTGACGGCATTAAATACGGCTACAAATCGCCGGAGGCGCACTCTCTGCGGGAAGTTTACTTTAAGTCCCGCTCCGAGGGCTTCGGCATGGAAGTGAAAAAGCGCATTATGCTGGGCAACTTTGTACTTTCCAGCGGCTACTTTGACGCTTATTATAAGAAAGCCTTGCAGGCCAAGGGTCTGATCTGTCAGGCCTTTGACGACGCCTTTAAGGCCTATGACTTTTTGCTGGGGCCGGTGGCTCCCACTACGGCGCTGCCTATGGGTCAGGGACTGTCCGACCCGCTGGCTATGTACCTGGGCGACATTTATACGGTTATGATCAACATTGCCGGTTTGCCCTCCCTGGCGCTGCCCTGCGGGTTTGACACCCAGGGTATGCCGGTAGGTATGCAGCTGATCGGTCGTCCTTTTGAAGAGGAGACCATTCTTTGCGCCGGTCATGCGTTCCAGAGCGTGACCGACTATCACAAGCAGTCCCCGGTAACGGAAAAGGAGGCGCTGTAATGGAATACAATACCGTTTGCGGTTTGGAGGTCCATACGGAACTCTCCACCAAGACCAAGATTTTTTGCAACTGTTCTACGGCGTTTGGCGGCGAACCCAACAGCCATGTTTGTGAGATTTGCGCCGGTATGCCGGGCACACTGCCGGTGGTGAATGAGCGCGTGGTGGAATACGCGGTGCGCACCGGCTTGGCTACCAACTGCACCATCACCCGGTACAATAAATTTGACCGTAAGAATTATTTTTATCCCGATTTGCCCAAAGCATACCAGATTAGCCAGCTGTATCTGCCCATTTGTCAAAATGGCTATGTGGAGATCACGGACCAAATCAACGGCGGCACCAAGAAAGTGCGGATCAAGGAGATCCACATGGAGGAGGATGCCGGCAAGCTGGTGCACGATGAGTGGAGCGACTGCACGCTGGTGAACTACAATCGCTGCGGCGTGCCGCTGCTGGAAATTGTGTCCGAGCCGGATATTGCCTGCGCCGATGAGGCGGTAGAGTATGTGGAAAAGCTGCGGGCCATCTTGCAGTTCTGCGGCGTGTCTGACTGCAAAATGCAGGAGGGTTCTCTGCGGGCGGATGTAAATGTGTCTGTGATGCCGGTGGGCGCTGCTGAGTACGGCACCCGCACGGAGATGAAAAATATTAACTCCTTCCGCGCCATTCATAACGCCATTGAAAGCGAGGCCCAGCGCCAGATTGAGGTGATCGAGGACGGTGGCGCCGTAACGCAGGAGACCCGCCGTTGGGACGACGCCAAGGGCACCAGCTACGCTATGCGCAGCAAGGAGGACGCCCAGGATTATAAGTATTTCCCGGAGCCGGATCTGCCGCCCATCGAATTGTCGGACGAATACATTGACACCATTCGCCAGCAGTTGCCGGAACTGCCGGAGGCCAAAAAGGCTCGGTATAAGAGCGAGTATGGCTTGACGGATTATGATACGGATATGATCTGCTCTTCTGTATCTTATGTGCGGCTGTTTGAACGCACGGTGGAGATCACCGGCAATCCCAAGGACAGCGCCCACTGGATTATGGGCGAGGTGATGAAGCTCCTCAACGACAGCCAAACCTTGCCGGAGGATATGCGCTTTAACCCGGACGCTCTGGGTCGTATCATTCAGCTGCAAAATGGCAACAAGATCAGCCGGGACAGCGCTAAGAAAGTGCTGGCTGCCGTGTTTACAGACAATGTGGATCCGGACGAATATGTGAAGCAGAACCAAATGGAAATGGTCAGCGACACCGGTGCCATTCGTAAGGTGGTCGAGGATGTGCTGGCACAGAATGAAAAGGCCGTCAATGAGTACAAGGGCGGCAAGGCTGCTTCCTTCAACTTCCTGATCGGCCAGTGTATGCGCGCGTTGCGCGGCAAGGCACCGGCGGCGGAGGTTACCAAGATCTTAAAAGAAATTCTTGGCTAAGCGATAAAGTACAACATCTCGGATATACTATATCCGAGGTGTTTTTTTATGCACAAAAAAGGAAAGACCGTCTCCTTTGCAGATCCGCCGGTGATCACCGGTCACGCTGGCGTGGCAGGTAAAAAAGAGGGAGAAGGCCCTTTGGGCGGAGACTTTGACGCGGTGTTTGCCGATACCACCATGGGGCAGCAGTCCTTTGAACTGGCCGAGTCCGCCATGCTACGGGATGCCATTTTGCGGGCGCTGTCGGCAGCGGGCAAAAGTCCGTCCGATGTGGATTTTATCCTAAGCGGCGACCTGCTGGATCAATGTATGGGCTCTGCTTTTGCCATTAAGGATTTGGACATTCCTGCCATTGGATTGTATGGCGCCTGCTCCACCATGGCGTTGTCCTTGGGTGTGGGGGCTATGCTTATTGATGCCGGGGCCAAGTGCTGTGTGGCAGGAACCTCCAGCCATTTTTGCTCCAGCGAGCGGCAATTTCGCTTTCCTCTGGAGTATGGCGGGCAGCGGCCGCCCAGTGCCCAGTGGACGGTGACCGGCGCCGGCAGTGCAGTGCTGGAAAGCAAGGGCGAAGGCGTGCGTATACGGGCGGTGCATATTGGCACCATTACCGATTATGGCATTACGGATGCCGGTAATATGGGCGCAGCTATGGCGCCGGCGGCTGCCCGCACCATTCATGACCTGATGGAGGACAGCGCCACCACCCCGGCAGACTATGATCGAATCGTCACCGGAGACTTGGGCGCAGTGGGCACCAAACTGCTGTACCAGCTGATGGAGCAGGATTGGGGTATTCAACTGGCGGGACACCACAAGGACTGTGGTATGATGATCTATGATCTTAAGAGTCAGGATGTGAATGCAGGCGGCTCCGGCTGTGGCTGCGGCGGCTCCGTGCTGTGCAGCCATATTTTGAAGAAAATGGAGCAGGGTGCGCTGCGCAAGGTACTGTTTGTGGCCACCGGCGCGCTGATGTCGCCCACCAGCACCAAGCAGGGCAACTCCATTCCCGGCGTGGCCCACGGCGTGGTATTGGAGGTGTAAGTGTGAAGACCCATTATGTAAAGGATATTCGCGTGCTGTCTGCCTTTCAGCAGACCATTCGGGCTATGCAGATTCTCATTCTTGTGCTGCGGGTGCTGGCGGTGGCCTTTTTGGTGCTGCAAAGTATTACCCTGATGCAGGATAACGCATAGGCGCTTTATATATATAATAGGTATAGAAAAAGCGCACGGCTTTGGCCGTGCGCTTTGAACATTTTAGGCTTATTTCACCGTGTCGTCCTGCTGGTCTGCGGTTGTGGGGGCTTCTGCGGTGTCGGGCTGTTTTTTTGCTTTTTCCGTCTCGCCCCGCTTGCGCAGGGATTTGAATTCCAGCTTGGTCTTAACGGTAGGGGGCTGGTAATCCACGCCGCAGCGTTCACATAGGGCTTTTTGCACAGCTTCCATGGTGCGCTTTTGGCACAGTCCCAGGTCCAGCAGCACCGTGGTGTCGTCCGTCAGGGTCAGGGTCAGCACTGCGTGCCGGTCAATAAAGTTCTTCACCAGGCTGGGTGCTTCGTCCTTGTAGCCGGTAATGTCCTTGATCTGATTGTAGGCGTACACATTGTCTTTATCCATGCCGGTAAATTCAAAGTCTGTGGCGCGTAGCAGCAGGCCGTTCTTTACCGTCTCCTTGGTGGTGAGCACGGCGATCACAATGGCTGCGATCTCAATGATAGCAAAGATTACGGTCATGCCGGTGCGCACCTGGGTCAGCCGATAGACGGCAAAGACACCATAGCCAATCACCGCCAGGTCCAGTAGGATTACAACCGCTAAGGTCATTGGGGAAAGAATGCGAATAAACTTATCTTTCATTTGAATCATCTCCAGTAAAGATTTGCGTGATGGGTCGGGTGTCTGCAGTGAACACCTTGCCGTCCAAATGGGCAATGGTGTAGTCCGCCGGCACATGGAAGATCAGCTTGTAGCTGAGCAGCGCCTGGCGGTAGCGGCCGTGCGTGTTGCCGTACTTACCGTCCCCGGCCAGGGGGCAGCCTATGCCTGCCAGTTGTGCGCGAATTTGGTGGGTGCGCCCGGTGAAAAGCTCTACCTCCAGCAGCGCCCGGTTAGCCTTGGTGTCCAGCACGCGGTAACCGGTTTTGCATGCCATGCGGTGGGGGGCGGGCGCGTCATACAAGGTGACCTTGTTCTTTTTCTCGTCCTTGTGCAGGTAAGCGGTGAGGGTGTCCGCTGCTTTGGGCGGGATCCCTTCCGTGACGGTCAGGTAGAATTTTTCAATTTTGCGCTCCCGTATCAGCGCCGTTATTTCCCGCAGTGCCGGGGCGGTCTTGGCTGCGATCACCAGCCCGCCGGTGTTGCGGTCAATACGGTTGGCCAGCGCCGGGGCAAAGCCGGAGTCCTCCGGCGACCACTGATTGCGCTCATATAAATAGCGTTTGACCCGGGCAATCAGCGTGTCTATATACTCCTTGCCGTTTGGATGGCAAAGCAGCCCCTGGGGCTTGTTGAGGATCAATAGGTTCTCGTCCTCGTACACCACATCCAGCGCCTTGGAGGCGGAGAGAAAGTCATAATACACCGTCTTTTCCGCCAGCACATCGTCCGGTAGATACAGGGCCACTCGGTCACCGGCAGAGAGTACCTGCTCCGGGGTGCAGCGCTTTTTATTGACCTTAATATTCTTTTTGCGTATTTCTTTATACATCAGCGACCGGGGCAGAGAGGGAAAGGTGCGCCCCAGGTAGCGGTCCAGCCGCCGACCGGCATCGCCGGGGGTGATTTGCTTTTCTTTCATACGCTCATTATAACGGATTGAACGCCAAAAGTAAAGCCCGCGCACCGGGGGCGCAAAATTTGCCGAAATGGACAAAAAGCCAGGGGAACATTTGTTCAAAATTGGCAGGATAACCAGTTGTATTTGGCGGTATGACCGTGTATAATAAACACTGTATATACAGTTTTTGACAAAAGTGTTTGCACGCCTTCTATGTGGGCAGACGGGAGCGAGAATGGAACAGTTTAAGCTACACAGCAAGTTTAAGCCCACCGGCGATCAGCCACAGGCGATTGAAAAGTTGGCCCGGGGCGTGCTGGACGGTATGAAGGAGCAGACCCTGATGGGGGTCACCGGCTCCGGCAAAACCTTTACCATGGCCAATATTATTGAGCGGGTGAACCGGCCCACTTTGGTGTTGGCGCATAACAAGACCTTGGCCGCCCAGCTTTGCAGCGAGTTTCGGGAATTCTTCCCGGAAAATGCGGTGGAGTATTTTGTTTCCTACTACGACTACTATCAGCCGGAGGCTTACGTGCCCACAACGGACACTTACATTGAAAAGGACTCGGCCATTAACGACGAGATTGACAAGCTGCGCCACAGCGCCACGGCGGCACTGTCCGAGCGGCGGGATGTGATTATTGTGGCCTCTGTGTCCTGCATTTATTCCATCGGCGACCCCATTGATTACCGGAATATGGTGATCTCTTTGCGCACCGGTATGGAGTGGAGCCGGGACGCGCTGATTGAAAAGTTGGTGGCTATTCAGTACGAGCGTAACGACATTAACTTTGTGCGCAACAAGTTCCGGGTGCGGGGCGACACGCTGGAGATCTTTCCTGCCGGCAGCAGCGGCACCGCTTTGCGGGTGGAATTTTTTGGGGACGAGATTGACCGGATCTGCGAGATTGACCCGCTGACCGGCAAGATCAAGGGTGTGCTGTCCCACGCCTGTGTGTACCCGGCCTCCCACTATGTAGTGGGTCGGGAAAAGATGGAGCGCGCTTTGAACCAAATCTATCAGGAAATGGTGGAGCGGGTGTCCTACTTTGAAGAAAAGGGCAAGCTTTTAGAAGCTCAGCGGATCAAAGAGCGCACCATGAATGATATTGAAATGCTGCGGGAGACCGGCTTTTGCAAGGGCATTGAGAACTACTCTGCGGTGATGAGCGGGCGCAAGCCCGGCCAGCCGCCTTTTACCCTGCTGGATTATTTTCCGGAGGACTTTTTGCTGTTTTGCGACGAGAGCCACGTGATGCTGCCCCAGGTGCGGGGCATGTACGGCGGCGACCGCTCCCGCAAGGCCAGCCTGATCGACTATGGCTTTCGGCTGCCCTCCGCTTTTGACAACCGGCCGTTACAGTTTGACGAATTCTACGGCAAGATCAATCAGGTGATCTTTACCTCTGCCACCCCCGGCGACTTTGAGCGGGAACACAGCGCCCAGATCGTGGAACAGGTGATCCGTCCTACCGGTCTGCTGGATCCGAACATTACCGTCAAGCCCACCGAGGACCAAATGGACGACCTGGTGTCCGAGATCAACCTGCGCACCCAGAGGGGTGAGCGGGTGCTGGTGACTACCCTCACCAAGGCCATGGCCGAGGATCTTACCGAGTATTTGGAGGGATTCTCCATCAAGGTGCGGTATATGCACCACGATGTGGATACCATGGAGCGTATGGAGATCATTCGCGATCTGCGCCTGGGCGAATTTGATGTGCTGGTGGGGATTAACCTGCTGCGTGAGGGACTGGATATTCCGGAGGTGAGCCTGGTGGCGATCCTGGATGCGGATAAAGAGGGCTTCCTTCGGTCCGAGACCAGCCTGGTGCAGACCATCGGTCGTGCCGCCCGCAACGCCAACGGTGAGGTGATTATGTACGCGGACAGCGTGACCCCCTCCATGGAGCGGGCCATTCGAGAGACGCTGCGCCGTCGCACCATTCAGGAGGCGTATAACGCCGAGCACGGCATTGTGCCCAAGACCATTAAAAAGGATGTGCGGGACATTTTGGAGATCACCTCCAAAGCCCCCGCCGACGGCAAGCAAAAGAAACTTACCAA
>OJPM01001042.1_pt1 | contig 15196 bp, 8 predicted proteins | sample 1598471 | NCBI WGS metagenome assembly OJPM01 (sample SAMN03922484, study PRJEB24848) | human gut metagenome | isolation source: stool sample | host: Homo sapiens | place: Germany | collected 2011-05 | reverse complement strand
CCTAAAGAGAAACGCGGGGGGATTTCGATTTCCCCCCGCACCCCCTTGAAACGACTCAAAGGGGCGAAACTGCGGTTTCTCCCCTTTGGAAACCCCTCTAAGGATAAGGGGAGCGGCAGCGGAAAGGGAGGCAGAGGGTGTCCTCTTTGCACCCTGAGGTTTGATGCAACTATCAGCACGGCGTACAAGGCCGGACAAGCTCTGCACCCCGCCCGTGATTTAGTACGCAATTCTTCACCTGCACAGCAGTTCTCACAGAATCCGTTTCCCCCAAACTTGCACCTGTGTGCAAGTTTGGAACAAACACTTTTTCTTTTCCACCGTGCACGGCGCATTTTCTTTTTGGCGTTTCAAAAAGAAAATGGGGGGTGCATTCCGGCAGGCAAAGCCTGCATCCCTGCGGCGGTTCGCCGCATCCCCTGTGGAGCACAGTCCCTGCGGAAGCAGAAAAGATGGGGATTCAATTCTGCATGGTATCACCATGCTTTCCCGTGCCGCAAAGCGGCACACGCGTATACGATTTGGTAAAATAAAACAGAAACATTTGCTGAAAGATAAAGAAAGAGGTATTTTTATGGCGGAACTGACCCCCATGATGAAGCAATATCTGGAAATCAAGAAGGACAACCCGGATTCCATTCTGTTTTTCCGTCTGGGGGACTTCTATGAGATGTTCGCCGACGATGCCAAACTGGCCTCCAAGGAACTGGACCTGACCCTGACCTCCCGGGACCACGGCAAAAACGCCAAGCCGGAGGAAGAACGGGTCCCCATGTGCGGCATCCCCTATCACGCCAGCGAGTCCTATATTGCCCGTCTCATCGCCAAGGGCTACAAGGTGGCCATCTGCGAGCAGATGGAGGATCCCGCCACCGCCAAGGGCCTGGTGAAGCGGGACATCATCCGGGTGGTGACCCCCGGCACCGTCATCGACGCCGCATGTCTGGATGATAAGTCCGGCAACTACCTCTGCGGCATTTATCTGGACAGTCAGGGAGGCGGCGCGGCCTTCTGCGACCTCTCCACCGGTGAGACTCACCTCACCGCCTTCTCAGGTAAAGACACCCTGACCCACATCATCAATGAGCTGGGCCGGTTCAGCCCCGCCGAGGCCATTCTCAGCGACGGGGCGTTCAGTGAGAAGGCGCTGACAGACGTCCTTACCGACAAATTCCACTGCCGCTATGAAAACGGCGGCGAACGCCGGTTCCGGCTGGCGGAGGCGGAGAAAAACATCCGCGCCCAATTTGGTGAGGAAGCCTTTTCCAGGCTGCCTGCCGGGGAACCTGCCGCCGCCATGGCTCTGGGCGGTTTGCTGAATTACCTCTATGAAACTCAAAAAACCGACCTCTCCCACATCCGGGAGCTGGATTACTACCGTCAGGGCCGGTTCATGGAGCTGGACCTGGCCGCCCGCCGGAATCTGGAACTGACGGAGACCCTCCGGGGCAAGGAGAAAAAGGGCAGCCTCCTCTGGGTACTGGACAAGACCAAGACCCCCATGGGCGGTCGAATGCTGCGAAGCTGGTTAGAACGCCCCCTCCTGTCCGTGACGGATATTGACCGCCGCAGCAGTGCCGTGGCGGCGCTGGTGGATGACACCATCCGCAGGGAGGAACTCATCGCCGGAATGACCGGCCTTGGGGACATGGAACGGCTCATTGGCCGCATCGTCTATGGCACCGCCGGAGGCCGGGATCTGACCTCCCTCCGCGCCGCCATGGAAAAGCTACCCAACCTGAAGGAACAGCTTTCCGGGTTTTCCGACCGCCGTCTGACCGAACTGACCGCCGAGCTGGACACGCTGGACGATATCAGTGGGGACATTGCCGCCGCCATCTGTGACGAGCCGCCCTTTTCTGTCCGGGAAGGCAACATCATCCGGGATGGCTTCAACGAAGAAGTGGACCGCCTGCGGCACATCCTGAAAAGCGGCAAGGGCGTTATGGCGGAGATGGAGGCCAAGGAGAAGGAAAAAACCGGCATCCGCACCCTGAAAATCGGCTATAACAAGGTGTTCGGCTACTATATTGAAGTCTCCAACGCCTTTAAGGAGCAGGTGCCGGAAACCTACATCCGCAAACAGACCTTGGTAAACGGCGAGCGGTTCATCACACAGGAGCTGAAGGATCTGGAACATGAGATCCTGACGGCCTCCGAGCGGGTGGTGGCTCTGGAATATGAGCTGTTCTCCGCCCTGCGCCAGCGGATCGCCGACAATGCCGCCCACATCCAGAAAACCGCCGCTGCCGTGGCGGAGTGCGACGCGCTGTGCTCCTTTGCCTCCGTAGCAGTCCACAACAATTTCTGCCGTCCGGAGGTGGACGAGTCCGGGGTCATTGAGATCCGGGAGGGCCGTCATCCGGTGGTGGAAAAGGTTCTGAAGGACAGCCTGTTCGTCCCCAATGACACCTTTATGGGTGAAAAGGAAGAACGGGTGGCCATCATCACCGGCCCCAACATGGCCGGTAAATCCACTTATATGCGGCAGGTGGCGCTGATCGTCCTGATGGCCCAGATGGGCAGCTTCGTCCCCGCCAAATACGCCCATATCGGCGTGGTGGATCGGATCTTCACCCGCATCGGCGCCAGTGACGATCTCTCCGCCGGACAGTCCACCTTCATGGTGGAGATGACGGAGGTCTCCGATATTCTCCATCAGGCCACCAAAAATTCTCTTCTGATCCTGGATGAGATCGGCCGGGGCACCTCCACCTTTGACGGTATGGCCATCGCCCGGGCTGTTCTGGAATACTGCGCTGACAAAAAGACGCTGGGGGCCAAAACTTTGTTTGCCACCCACTATCACGAGCTGACAGAAATGGAAAACACCCTCCCCGGCACGGTGAACTACAACATCGCCGTCAAGCGCCGGGGGGAGGATATCATCTTCCTGCGGAAGATCATCCCCGGCGGCGCCGACCGCAGCTACGGCATCGAAGTCGCCAAGCTGGCGGGTCTGCCGGAGAAGGTGGTCCAGCGGGCCAAGGTCATTCTGAAGGAGCTGGAGGACGAAAACGGCGTACAGTACGTGGCCGCCCGGAAAGAGACCGATCAGGTCTCGCTGGACGCCATGAGCGAGGGCGAGGTGCTGGACGCCATCCGCCGCTGCCAGCCGGATACGCTGACGCCCATTGAGGCCATGGGGCTGTTGTATGAATTGAAGCAGAAATTGAGCAAATAAAGGCTGCTCCCACAAAGGGCAGTCCCGGTTTCCGGGACGAGAAGCCAAAGGGGATATTCTCTCTGCTCCCACAAGGGGACATTCCATTTTCCTTGCTCCCGCAAGTGGTAGCTCCCACTACAGGGCAAGGGGAAGGGGCCTTTAGCGCAAAGGTCCCTCCCCCTTAGACCCCCACCCGAAACATGGGGGGACGCCACCGTCCCCCATACCCCCTCTGGCACAAAGGGGCGGGGCTGTGGCCCCTCCCCTTTGGAAACCCCTCCCGGAGTTGGACGGGGGAGCGGCAGCGGAAAGAAGGGCAGGGGGCGTCCTGTTTGGAACATTGGTGTGCGGCGGACTTTCTGGTGCGGGGACACAGTTCCGGGCGGAATAGGTATAGCGCAGCCGGTAGGAGACTTCTGGATTTGGTCGGCAGTTTGTGACGGCCAGCCCCCCGTTTTGGATGATTTGACACCTTCGTGTCAAATCACCCCTCAGCGTTTTTTCTTTTGTACCGTGTCCGGCACGTTTTCTTTTTGGCAAGACAAAAAGAAAATGTGGGGGACATTCTGCACGGCAAAGCCGTGCCTTCCCGTGCCGCATAGCGGCACCGTGGTTCATCCCTGCGGCGATTCGCCGCACATTCTGGGTCCTCCCTTTCAGGGAGAACCATTCAAAGGAGCCTTGCAATGGCCAAACGTAAATCCTCCGCCTATATGACCCCCGGCGAGCAAATCGCCGGAACCGTTTTCTTCGTCATCTACCTGGTGGTGCTGCCCTTTGCCACAGCGCCCCTGTTCCGCCTGATGGCGCGCCTGCTGGACACCACCATCTCCCCGTCCCTGCAAAACGCCATCTACTATTACACCCTGTTTGCCGCTGCCCTGATTATTTTCCACAGCTTTCTGGGCCGCACCACCCGGAACTTCGCGGACAATTTGGGCAACGCCTGCAAGTCGATCTTAGTGGGTCTCATCGCTCTGTACGGCCTCAATGAGTTAGTCTACCGGCTGACCCGGATGCTGGTGAACAACCACACCAACCTGAATGACACCACTATCTCCGCCCAGATCCATGACGCCCCCAGAGTAACGCTGCTGATTGTAATTTTCCTGGCTCCCTTCGTGGAGGAAGTGCTGTTTCGCGGGCTGGTATTCGGCAATCTGAAAAGCAAAAGCCGGACGGTGGCCTATGTGGTGAGTTGTCTGCTGTTCGCTCTGCTCCATGTGTGGCAGTTTGCCGTAGTGCGGCAGGACATCACCTATTTCCTGCTGATGGTGCAGTATCTGGTGCCGGGTCTGGTGCTGGCCTGGGCCTATGACCACACCGGGACCCTGTGGAGCTCCATTCTGCTCCACGCCGCCGCCAATGCCCTTCATGTGTTGGCAGGTATGTGATACCCTATATAGAATCGAGCGTGGAGTTCTGTGAGTTTTTTTGACGTGTTTTCTGAAATGCTGGTCATTCTCTTCTGCATGGCCGCAGGTTTTCTCGCCCACAAGCTGGGATATCTGAGCAAGCAAACGGATCAGAATCTTTGCCGTTTGCTCCTGGGTATCATTGTGCCTTGCCTGATTTTAGGCTCCGTCTCCGCTGGAGATACCCTGCCCAGTACCGAGGAAATTCTTTCCGTTTTAAAGGTAGCAATCGTTTATTATGGGCTGGGTTTCTGTGCCGCTACCTTTGTGCCCCACCTGTTGGGTGGAACAGTCAAGCAGCAGTGTGTCTGGCGCTATTCGTTGATTTTTTCAAATATGGCCTTTATCGGCTATCCGGTATCGGTCGCTCTCTTTGGTCAGGAGGCACTGTTCTATGCCGTGATCCTGGTCCTGCCCTTTAACCTGCTGTCCTATTCTCTGGGTCCCTTGATGCTGGCTGGACAGGCAAAGTTTCGTTGGCAGCAGTTGCTATCGCCATGTATCGTTGCCTCGGTGATTGCCTTGATGGTGGCCCTGTTCCACATCAATATGCCAGCCTTACTTGGGGAGTGTCTGAACTTTACAGGCAGCCTGACAACCCCCTTATCCCTCTTATTGGTCGGTTCTCTGCTGGCAGATTTGCCTTTTGGGCGGGCATTTACTTCACCCCGGCTGTGGGCTCTGGCTGCCTTCCGACTTCTGATCCTTCCCATTATGCTGTGGCTGCTCCTGAAGTGGACCGGTATCGGCACACCTCTGGTGGCTAATATCGCCGTGATCCTCATGGCCATGCCCACCGCCCTCAACGGCAGTATGCTGGCCATGGAATACGGCGGTGACACCGAATGTATGGCCCAGAGCATTTTCCTGACCACCCTGATGTCTATTATCACCATTCCCGTTTTGGCAGCATTGCTGTAAGGAGAGATCGTATGCCTCACATTCAACAATTATCGTCTCATGTAGCCGACCTGATCGCCGCCGGCGAGGTGGTGGAGCGCCCCGCCTCCGTTGTAAAGGAGCTGGTGGAAAACGCCATCGACGCCGGAGCCTCCGCCATCGTGGTGGAGATCCAGCGGGGCGGCATGGGCCTGATCCGGGTGACGGACAACGGCTGCGGCATTGCGCCGGAGGAGCTGCCCACCGCCTTTTTGCGCCACGCCACCAGCAAGCTCCGGACAGCGGAGGATCTGGCCAAAATCGGGACGCTGGGCTTCCGGGGCGAAGCCCTGGCGGCCATTTCCGCTGTCAGCCGGGTGGATGTGCTGACCCGACGGCCGGAGGATGCCGTAGGTGCCGCCATCCATGGCGAGGGCGGACACATGGAGCCTGTCCGGGAGGAGGGCGCCCCGGAGGGCACCACCATCCGGGTGTCGGATCTCTTTTACAACACCCCTGCCCGGTTGAAATTCATGAAGAAGGACAGTGCCGAGACCGCCGCCGTGGCGGGGCTGATGCAGCATCTGGCGCTGAGTCACCCGGACGTTTCCTTCAAGTTCATCAAGGACGGGCAGGAATCCCTCCACACCCCCGGAGACGGCAAGCTGGAATCCGCCGTGTACGCCGCCTTGGGCCGGGAATTCGCCAAAACGCTGGTGCCGGTACAGGGTCTGGGCGGGGACATCGAGGTGCGGGGCTTTGTGACCGCTCCCGTCAATGGCCGCGGCTCCCGCTCCATGCAGGTATTTTTCGTCAATGGCCGGTTCATCAAGTCCCAGCTTCTGACCGCTGCTTTAGAGGAAGGCTACCGGAATCAGCTTCTCAAGGGCCGGTTCCCCGGCTGTGTGCTGGAGGTGCTGCTGCCGGTGACGGCGGTGGACGTGAACGTCCATCCCGCCAAGACCCAAGTGAAATTTGCCAAGGAGCATGACGTATTTGATGCTGTGTTCCACACGGTCATGGACGCGTTGGATGCTCGCGGTGGGGCTGTGACGAAGCCGGCTCCCCCGCCGGTCCGAGAGACCCAAAATCCCCGGCAGGACTTTTTTCAATCCATGAACGCCAAGGCGTACCGGGAACAGGGGACGAAACCCGCCGTTGCACCTACCATTGTAAAATCCCCCGCTCCGGCCCAGCCACCCAAGGCGGCCCAACCCGCTTTCCGCCCGCAGCCGGTGTCACCGGCTGCGCCTGTCAAGCCCTCCTGGAACACGGAATGGCGCTCCACTGCCAAGGTAGCGGACAGCGTCCAGCCCATCTGGCCCCCCAGGGACACGGTGAAGCGCACGCCCACCAGCGCCCTGGGCCAGGCCCCGGCCTCCGTGACCGCCAAGCCTGCGGAGCCTGTGGTTCCCGTGCCGGAAAAGACGGTGGAACCCGCCCCGGCCCCTAAGCCCTTTGTTCCGGCCATTCCCGCCGTCCCGGCCCAGCAGACTGCCATGGAACTGCCGGGGCAGGAAACGGTGCTGCCGGAGGCAGCCCCGTGGCGCATTGCCGGAGAAGTCCTGAACACTTACATTATCTGCGAGGATGACGCGGAGACCCTCTGGCTCATCGACAAGCACGCCGCCCATGAGCGGATGAACTTTGACCGGCTGATGACCTCCAAGGAGCCGCCCATGCGGCAGACCCTTTTGCAGCCCATCGCCGTGGAACCCGGCAAGGAGGACGCCGCCCTGCTGCTGGACAATCTGGAGCTGCTGGAACAGTTCGGCTTCGGCTGTGAGGATTTTGGTGACGGCGCAATTCTGGTGCGGGAGGTCCCGGCGGATTTGGACGCGGCGGACACCGCCGCCACGCTGGAGGAATTTGCACAGAATCTCCGCACAGGCCGGAATCTGGACGAAAAGCGGGAGGCACTGCTGCACACCATGGCCTGCAAGGCCGCCATCAAGGGCGGCTGGACCAGCGACCCCGCCGAGTTGAAGATCTTGGTGGAAAAGGTGCAGAGCGGGGAGGTCCGGTACTGCCCCCACGGACGGCCCGTAGTGGTGAAGGTCACGAAATACGAGCTGGAAAAGCTTTTCAAGCGGGCCTGAGAAGGGAAATTTCAAACAGCCAAAAGCCACCGCCGTCGCGGCGGTGGCTTTTCAACGAAAGGATGCAACAAGCATGGATATGATTCAAACGCTGGCGCAGGAGCTGAATAAGGACCCCCGGCATGTGGAAAACGTGGTCCGGCTGCTGGACGAGGGCAACACGATCCCCTTCATTGCCCGCTACCGCAAGGAACTTCATGGTGCCATGGATGACACCTCCCTCCGGACGCTGGAGGAACGGCTCCAATACCTCCGCGGGTTGGAGGAACGCCGGGATACGGTGAAAAAGTCCATCGAGGAGCAGGGCAAGCTGACGGAGGAATTGGCCGCCGCCATCGACAGCGCCCAGACCTTGGCAGAGGTGGAGGATCTCTACCGCCCCTACAAGCAAAAGCGCCGCACCCGCGCCACCGTGGCCCGGGAAAAGGGCCTGGAACCGCTGGCCGCGCTGTTATTTGCTCAGGAGCGGGACTGTCCCCGTCCGGAGGATGCGGCGGCGGGCTTCATCGATTCGGAAAAGGGCGTGGAGACGGCGGCGGACGCTCTGCAAGGAGCCAATGACATCATCGCCGAGTGGATCAGCGACGATGCGGCCGTCCGCAAGAGCCTGCGGGAGCTGCTGGAGCGGCGGGGTACTCTGCGTTCCCTCGCCGCCACGGAGGAGGACAGCGTTTACCGCCTGTACTACGATTTTGAGCAGTCCCTCAGCCGCTTGCAGGGTCATCAGATCCTCGCCATCAACCGGGGCGAAAAAGAGGAAAAGCTGAAGGTCACTGTCCTGCTGGACCGGGAGCTGGCGCTGCCGCTGCTGCGGCGCGCGGTGGTGAAGCCCGGCTCTGCGGCCATGGAATTTGTGAAAGACGCCGCCGAAGATGCCTATGACCGCCGCATTTACCCCTCTTTGGAACGAGAAATGCGGGCAGCGCTGACGGACCGGGCTGACGAGGGCGCCATCGGCCAGTTTGCCCTGAACCTGAAGCCCCTGCTGATGCAGCCGCCGGTGAAAGGCAAGGTCACCATGGGTCTGGACCCCGGCTACCGCATGGGCTGTAAAGTTGCGGTGGTGGACGGCACCGGCAAGGTGCTGGATACCGCCGTGGTCTATCCCACCTACGGCGAACGTCAGAAAAAGGAGGCCATCGCCGCCCTGGAAAAGCTGATCCGCAAACACGGCGTGGAAAACATCGCCATCGGCAACGGTACCGCCAGCCGGGAAACGGAGCAGATGGCGGTGGAGCTGATCCGGCAGGTGAATGAGGCCGGCGCCCACGTCAGCTATATGATCGTCTCGGAAGCGGGTGCCTCGGTCTACTCCGCAAGCAAGCTGGCTGCCGAGGAGTTTCCCCAGTACGATGTGAACCTCCGCTCCGCCGTTTCCATCGCCCGGCGGTTGCAGGACCCCCTGGCGGAGCTGGTAAAGATCGATCCCAAGTCCATCGGCGTGGGGCAGTATCAGCACGATATGCCCCAGAAGCGGCTGGATGACGCTCTGAACGGCGTGGTGGAGGACTGCGTCAACGCCGTAGGCGTGGATGTCAACACCGCATCCCCCTCCCTTTTGCAGCGGGTGGCGGGACTGAACGGCACCACGGCGAAAAACGTGGTAATCTATCGGGAGGAAAACGGCGCGTTCACCTCCCGCGCCCAGATCAAAAAGGTTCCCAAGCTGGGGCCCAAGGCCTTCCAGCAGTGCGCGGGCTTTTTGCGGGTGCCGGAGAGTAAAAGCGTACTGGACAACACCGCCGTCCACCCCGAATCCTATGACGCGGCCAAGGCCCTGCTGGAGCTGACAGGCCACACCTTAGCGGATGTGAAGAATGGAGCCATTTCCGACCTTCCCGCCCGCCTCGGCGCTTTTGGGGAAGAAAAAGCGGCAGAGGAGATCGGCGTGGGCGTCCCCACCCTGCGGGACATCGTATCCGAGCTGCTGAAACCGGGGCGTGACGTCCGGGACGAGCTGCCTAAGCCCATCCTCCGCACGGACGTGCTGGAAATGAAGGACTTGAAGCCCGGCATGATCCTCACCGGCACTGTGCGGAACGTCATCGACTTCGGCGTGTTCGTGGACATCGGCGTTCACCAGGACGGTCTGGTGCACATCTCGCAGGTGTGCGACAAATTCATCCGGCACCCCTCCGAGGCGGTGTCCGTGGGGGATGTTGTGAAAGTGGTCATTCTGGAGGTGGACGAGAAGAAAAAGCGCATCAGCCTTTCCATGAAGCAGGCAAAATAAATTTTTTCCATGTAAAATTCAAATCATCAGGAGAGTCGGCGGTCTTTTGGCCGCTGGCTCCAGCGTGTCGAAAAAGCCTTTTCTCCCCGCTGAGCAAGTTTTCAGAACTTCATAAAAGTTCTGAAAACTTAGGATTTTAATGGCGCGGGGAAACAGACGAAGTGCCGCCGGTGGCGGATCAAGCGAGTCTGTTTCGAGGAAGGCTCCCAATCAGCGGATATAAAGTATCCGCTGATTGGCTTGAGCCGACGGTGTATCCCTTCTTGGGTTTCCCGCGCACACCCTTTACCCGCAGTGGGGTATGCAGCATCCGTAAAGCGGCAAAGCCGCTAACGGCTGACCTACCTTACCGTCGCGGAAAATTTATCACTTTATCGACAGCCTCAGCCGGCGGCCTTTTGGCCACCGGCTCTTTTTTCGGACAAACCACCCCCGGCGCGTCTTGACGGGCAAAATCCTGCATAGACTGTCCCGAAAGGGGCGATGGGATGCTGGAAGTGCTGAATACCCTCCTGTGGGGATCGGGGACACTGGCGCTGATCTTGGGGACCGGGGCGTGGCTGACCCTGCGGACAGGGGGCTTTCCCCAACGGAATTTAGGACGGGCACTGACCTTGTCTTTAGGGCGGGAGGCCCGGCGGAAAGGCCGGGGCGGTGTGTCCCCCTTCGGCTCCCTGATGACGGCGCTGGCCTCCACGGTGGGCACCGGCAACATCGTGGGCGTGGCGGCAGCGCTGGTATCCGGCGGGCCGGGGGCGCTGGTGTGGATGGAGCTGGCGGCGTTTCTGGGACTGGCAGCCAAGTTCGCTGAGTGCATGCTGGCGGTGAAATACCGCCATGTCCGCCAGGACGGCACCCGCTGGGGCGGGCCCATGGCGGTGATGGAAGCCCGGCTGGGCGCTCCGGGCAGATGGATGGGGAAGCTGTTTGCCGTGTTCGCCCTGCTGATGGCCTTTACCATGGGGGCCCTGGCCCAGTCCGGAGCCTTGGCGGACACCTTCTCCGCCGCCTTCACCCTGCCCCGCTGGCGGGTAGGACTGGTGACGGCGGCGCTGGCCCTGACGATCTTATTGGGCGGCATCCGCCGCATCGCGGATATTTCTACGGTGCTGGTACCGGTGATGGCGCTGCTGTATTTGGGCGGTGGACTGGCGGTGATCCTGGGAAACCTCCGCCGCCTGCCGGAGGCAGTGACCCTGATGCTCCGGTGCGCAGTGGCACCGGAGGCCACTCTGGGCGGGGCTTTGGGGATCGTCACCCGGCGGGAGGCCCTCCGCTGGGGTGTTGCCCGGAGCGTTTTTTCCAACGAGGCGGGATTAGGTTCCGCCGCCATCACCGCCGCCTGCGCTGACACGGATGAGCCGGTAAAGCAGGGGCTCATCAGCATGACCGGCGTGTTTTTCGACACCATGGTGATCTGCACCGTTACCGGTCTCGCCATCTGCTGCTCCGGCACGCTGGGAGCGGCGGATGGCAATGGGCACCCCCTCACCGGCGCGGCGCTGACCCTCCGGGCCTTTGAAACGGTGCTGGGGCCGCTGGCCCCGTGGCTCATCGGCGTGGCGTTAGGGCTGTTTGCCTTTACCTCCGTGCTGGGCTGTGCGGTTCAGGCAGAGACAACGGCATCATACCTGCTGGGACCGGAGGCGGTACGGCCCTGCCGGGTGCTGTACGGACTGGCGGTTTTTGCCGGGGCGGTGATCCCTATGGCCACGGTCCTTCAGCTGGCGGATCTTGCCAACGCACTGATGGCCTTTCCGAACCTCGTCTGTCTGCTGCTGCTCTCCGGTGAGATCGCCGGGGAATGCAGGAGAAAGGACCGGTAAAAATGGCAACCATCAGAAAAGTAAAGCGAGTAGGAAACCGGTAAGGAAGAATGTCTCCGAAACCGCAAAGGTTCTGAAAATGGCTCCAGTGGTGCAAAAATGCTTTTTTGTGCCGCTGGAGCTGTAAATTTTCTGTGACGGCGTTGCATTTTTGTGATTTCGTGGTATGATAATCGTGGTATAAAATTTTTGAAAAGGACTGATACCATGACAAAAATCGACATCGTCTCCGGCTTCCTGGGTGCCGGTAAGACCACACTCATCAAAAAGCTGCTGGCGGAGGCCTACAAGGGCGAAAAGCTGGTGCTGATCGAAAACGAATTTGGCGAGATCAACATTGACGGCGGCTTCCTGAAGGAATCCGGCATCCAGATCTCCGAGATGTCCGCCGGCTGCATCTGTTGTTCTCTGGTGGGCGACTTCAACAAGGCTTTGAAGGACGTGGAGTCTCAGTTCCACCCCGACCGCATCCTCATTGAGCCCTCCGGCGTTGGCAAGCTCAGCGACGTGATCGTGGCGGTGGAGAACACCGTAAAGGACGTTCCCGAGATGAAGCTCAACAGCTTTGTCACCGTGGCGGACGCCACCAAGGTGAAGGTCTATATGAAGAACTTCGGTGAGTTCTACAACAACCAGATCGAGGCCGCCGGCACCATCATCCTCTCCCGGACTCAGAAGATGACGCAGGAGAAGCTGGAGGCCGCCGTGTCCATGCTCCGGGAGAAAAACGCCGATGCCGCCATCATCACTACCCCTTGGGATGAGCTGAATGGCAAGGCCATCCTCTCCGCCATCGAAAAGGTCTCTCTGGCCGATGAACTGCTGGAGAAGATGCGGGCCGAACATGAGGCCGATGAGCACGAGCACCATCACCATCATCATGACGGCGAGGAGTGCGACGATCCCAACTGCTCCTGCCACCACCATGACCATGAGCACGAGGAGCATGAGCATGAGCATGAACATCACCATCATGACCATGACCACGAGCATGAACACGAGCATCATCATGACCACGGCGAGTGCGATGACCCCAACTGCTCCTGCCATGACCATCACCATCATCACCACGCCGATGAGGTGTTCACCTCCTGGGGTAAGGAAACACCCAAGATCTACACCCAGGCGGACATCGACCGTATTCTGACGGCGCTGGATTCTGGTGACTACGGCGCCATTCTCCGGGCCAAGGGCATCGTGAACGGCACCGACGGCGCATGGATCGAGTTCGACTATGTGCCGGAGGAGCATGAGATCCGGGCGGGCCATCCCGACTACACCGGCCGCCTGTGCGTCATCGGTTCCAATCTGAAGGAGGAAAAGCTGGCAGAGCTGTTCGGCCTGTAAGCGAAAAAATTCATGGCTGATATTCCTGTATATCTCATCGCCGGTTTTTTGGACGGCGGCAAAACAGATTTTATCAACGGCATTTTAGAGGACGGCTTCGCCCGCGAGGACAAAACCCTCCTGATCTGCTGTGAAGAGGGCGAGTTGGAATACGAGCAGAAGGCTCTGGACAACGTGACCGTGGTCACAGTGGACAAGGAGACCGCTCTCACCTGTTCCCAGTGCAAGGAATGGGAAAAGCAGTACAAGCCCAAGCAGGTCCTCATTGAGTACAACGGCATGTGGTCCATGGAGCGGCTGTACCGGGAGGTGTTGCCCGCCAACTGGGTCCTCTATCAAGTGATGACCTTTGTGGACGCCAATACCTTTGAGACCTATGCCAAGAACATGGGCCAGATCATGATGGAAAAAATCACCAACGCCGACCTGCTGGTGTTCAACCGCTGCACCGATGAGCTGAAGGCCGCACTGCGGAAGCGGAATCTGCGAATGGTGAACCGCCGGGCGGACATCTATCTGGAAGATCTGAATGGCAACAGCGAGGACTACAACAACGGTGAGGTCTGTCCATTTGATCTGAACCAGCCGGTGATCAACATTCCGGACGATGACTACGGTGTCTGGTATGTGGACGTGATGGATTACCCTGACCGCTGGGCAGGGAAAACCGTTCACATGAAGCTGCTCATGTGCCACTCCAAGAAGTATCCCGGTACCCACTGCCCCGGACGGTTCGCCATGGTCTGCTGTGAAAATGACGTGCAGTTCTTGGGTCTGGTGGCCAAGGGCGTGGATCTGAATAAGTACAAGAACCGGGACTGGGTGGAAGTCGAAGCCCGTATGGCTTTGGAAAATCACTCTGCCTACAAGGGCAAGGGTCCGGTAATGCACATCATCTCCATCAAGCCCTGTGAAAAACCCGCCAACGAGGTCGTGACCTTCTGATCTACTGATATTCAAAAAGCACGTTTCCTTTTGACAAGGAAACGTGCTTTTCTTCTTGCATACGCTTCTTATATTTGTCACCGTGCAAGCCATTGGCAAATCAACCGTTATTTCAGTACCGTTGTGCCGCTCAGAATTGCTGAGGAGGGTCTGTTGTTCCGGTATCACCGCGGCCTTGATTTTGCGGTAAATCGCCCTCATTTTCAATACGATTCGTATTTTTTGTTTTCAAATCGATATTTTGTATTGTAATTCCGCAAGTTTTTTGAGGAATCCCGGTTTTCTTTCCGCTTCACAAAGCTCGCAAAATTTCGGGAATACTTGCAAATTTCAGGCAAATCCATATAATAGAGGTATTCTGATATGAAAGGACTTTACGTTTTGAAAGAAAAGCGGATCTATAAAAGAGAACTGCCCCTCTGGGGGAGTCTGCTGGCCGCCGTTTTGCTGGCAGGCTGTATTACTTTACTGGCCTTGTGGTGCCAGCCAAACGCCCTGCGGACGGTGCTGGCAGGGTTCAAGGCCCAGCCCCTGCTGATCGTTTTGAACGCCCTCCCCATTGGACTTTTGCTGCTGGCCTTCGCCTTCCTGTTCCGGAATGTCTTTTACAGCGGGGCGCTGGTGAATTTCTTCGTCTGCGCACTGTCCCTTGCCAACCGGGTCAAAATTGAGGTCCGGGATGAGCCGGTGTTCCCCCGGGACTTCTCCCTTCTGCGGGAGGTGGGCAGCGCCATCCAGTCCTATGACATCCGCTATCCGGTGAAGGCCATCGCCGTGGTGGTGCTGACCACCGCGCTGCTCATCGGCCTTGGGGTCCTGTTCCCCAGCCGCCCGGTGTCCTTCGCCGTACTGAAGGCCAAGCTGACAAAACGGGACGCCGTGGCCGTGTTCCCCGGCCGCTGCTGGCCGGAGCGGATCTTGGGCGCGGTCCTCAGCTTCGGCGTTCTGACTGCGCTGATTTTCACGGTGTACGCCAGCAATACCCTCTACAATTCTTTCCGGGTTAGCAACGCCTACTATGTCCCCTCGGTGTTCAACGAGCTTGGTTTCCCCTACTGTTTCTGCCACCAGTTCACCACCTATCCGGTGGACAGGCCGGAGGGCTTTTCCAAGTCTGAGGCCGCCGGTTGGGAGACCGGCGGGCAGGCGGGGCTCGGCAAGGACGTCAGCGTGATCCTTGTGATGAACGAGGCGTTTTCCGACCTCACCGACCAGCCTATGTTCAACCGGACGGAGGAAACCGATCCCCTGCCCAATCTCCACGCTTTGCAGAAGGACCCCCACAC
>OJPM01001039.1_pt1 | contig 15257 bp, 10 predicted proteins | sample 1598471 | NCBI WGS metagenome assembly OJPM01 (sample SAMN03922484, study PRJEB24848) | human gut metagenome | isolation source: stool sample | host: Homo sapiens | place: Germany | collected 2011-05 | reverse complement strand
CTTCTTCCAGAAAGGGAATCTTCTCATCCGTGCCCTCCAGGCGGTATTTCCCAAGCTGAGCGGCGGTGAGCTGGGATGCCTTCACATCCGCCCCGGCAGTACGCAGCAGGGAGTCGTCATGGATCACCGCCAGGCGGCCGTCCCGGGTCAGATGGACGTCCAGCTCCGCGCCGTAGCCGTGTTCCGCCGCTAGGCGGAAAGCGGCCAGAGAATTTTCGGGGATGCCGTGCTCTTTGTCGTGGAGGCCCCGGTGGGCATATCGGAAGCGTTCCAGAACGGGCCAGGCCGGATGGTTGCGCCGGCCGTGGAGCATGGCGGTCCAAATGAGGAAGAAGAGCAGGACAGCCTGGACGACACCGACCACAATCAGCACAGGCAGGGCCAGGGGGAGCAGGGCGGCACAGACGGCCAGCGCCGCAATGAGAAGAAGCAAACAGAGAATTCGTGTCATGGCCTTAGTCCTCCATATCCTCAAAGGCGGATAGGCCCTTTTTGGCCGCTGCCTTCACATCGCCGTGGCGGACAAAACACATGGTTACGAAGGACAGGGCGGCGAATACCGCCGCATAGGGGAAGAGAACCCGGTAGTCGATGTTCCGCATGAGGGTGCCCGCCAGAATGGGGGTAATCACCTGGGCGGCCATGGAAGCGGTGTAGTAATAGCCGGTGAATTTGCCGATGTCGGAGCCCTTACACATCTCCACCACCATGGGCAGGGAATTGACGTTGATGGCCGCCCAGGCCAGGCCCACCAGTGCGAATACCACGAACATGATGGGCTGGATGGAGGCGTAGGCGGTGGTGAGCACAAAGCCTAGCAGGAAGCACACCGCCAGCAGGACAATGCCTCCCATGATGGTCTTTTTTCGGCCGATTTTGGAGGCAATGGTGCCAATGGGGATGTAGGACACGATGGCTCCGGCGGTGGCCACCAGCAGACAGGTGGACGCGCCTCCCAGGGCCTCTCCCATCACCTCGGCCACATATTTGGAAAACCAAGTGGTGACACCGTTATAGGCGATAAACCACAAGGCGATGGAGGCCAGCAGGAAGCCCAGGCTGCGCTTGACCGGGGCAGGGAGCACCTCGTGGCCGGAGCCGTCGTCCTGGGCCAGGTCCCACTCGGGATGCCTGCGCTCAAGGGCCTGGTTCTCCGCGGCCAGCTTAGGCTCCCGGACCGTGAGAAACATAATTGCGATAGCCGCCACCATGATGATGGACACCACCAGGAACAGGGGCTGGTAGTTGACATGATCCAGCCCAGCCACCTTGCTGGTAGGGTACATGACGGCGGAGATGGCCAGATACAGGATGCCGCCCACCGCCCCCATGAGGTTGATGATAGCGTTGCCCTTGCTGCGCAAGGGCTTGGGGGTGACGTCGGGCATGAGGGCCACCGCCGGAGAACGGTAGATCCCCATGGCCACCAGCAGCAGGCCCAGTACCACGATGAAGGAGACCAGCTTGAACGGGGAGGCCTGGGCGGCGTAGCTGTTATCCAAGAAAGGCAGGATGTTCATGAGGATGACTGCGAAGGCGGTACCCACAAGAATGTAAGGGGTGCGCTTGCCCAATTTGCTGTGGGTCCGGTCGGACAGCCCGCCGAACAGGGGCAGCAGGAACAGGGCCAGATTGTTGTCCGCGGCCATGATGGCCCCGGACAGGGTCTCATTGAGGTGGAAGGTGCCAGTGAGGATCAGGTTCATAACGCTGTCGTACATCTGCCAGAAGGCGGAGATGGACAGGAAGGCCAGTCCTACGAGGATGGTGCGCTTGCTGTTGAGCTTCATTTGTCTCCCTCTCTCTGTTGTGTTATGAGCGGCCCTCCGGCTCCGCACCCTCCAGGGCGGCCAGCAGGGTGGCAATGTCGTCGAATACCCAGGTGGGCTTTACTGGACTGGCCGCCAGGTCGGCCGGAGTACCCTCCCCGGACAGGACAAAGACGGTGTCGATGCCGGCGTTCACACCGCAAGCGATGTCGGTGTACAGCCTGTCCCCCACCAGCAGCGTCTCATCCCTGGAATACCCCCATTTCTCCATAGCCAGAAGAGCCATGGCGGGCTGGGGCTTGCCGATGACGAAGGGCCGCCGGCCCGTGGCCCGGAAAAGCATTTCGCACACGCTGCCGCAGTCAGGCACCGAACCGTACCAGGTGGGGCATACCCAGTCAGGGTTGGTGGCGTAGTAGTCCACCCCACGGTTCAGGAGGATGCAGGCATCCTCCAGCTTCTGAAAGGTCAGCTCTGTGTCAAAACCAATGAGCAGGCAGTCGACGTTGTCCTCCAGCCGGGCAGTTACCGGGAAGCCCGCCTGGGCCATCTGTTCGCGGAAGCTGGCGGTGCCGAAGGCGTAGCACAGGTGGTAGGGAGGGCGGGAGTTTAAGCGGGAGATGAGCGCGTCGGTGGAAGTGAGAAAGTCCTCTGCTGACGCCTCCACCCCCATCCCGGCCAGCTTGTCCACATAGGCGTCTACCGAGCGGGAGGAATTGTTGGTGAGAAACAGATACCGTCCTCCGCGCTCCCGGACCTGGCGGAGAAAGGGCAGGGTACCGGGAAAGAGAGTGTGATCTAGATAGATGGTGCCGTCCATGTCCAGCAGGAACAGCCGTTTTTGGGCCAGAGAAGCCATGGGAGCCTACCTCCGTCACGCCGGGACAAGGGTGGACTGCCCGGCAAAATATGGGACAGGGCCAGCGGAGCAGCCGCCGTCCCTGTCCCCATTATAAAGCATAGCCGGGGAAATTGCACCCCTGAATGGGGATTTTGTGTAAAAAACAGGTCAAGTCTTTTGCCTTTTCCGCCGGGGGAGCACCCCCTGTGCCTGGAGAGCAGCCAGATAGACCACAGTTCCCAGAGCGGCGGCCAGCAGGCAGGAGCACACCAGAGGAAGGGCGTGATCCAGACATATCTGAAAGAATAGGTTTGCGCACAGCCCCATGAGCAGGGCGGCCAGCAAGGGGCATAAAAACCAGTCCACCAGCCGGGGGCGAAGCTTGGCACAGCGAAGCACAGAGACGAGGTTTAAAAGGGCACCGGCCAGAGAGGAGAGCACGAACCCAGCCACAAAGCCTGCCAGCCCCCACCGGGCCACAGTGAAAAAGGTGAAGGCCAACTGGACCGCGTCGCTGACGATGGCGTTGCGGGCGGCCAGCCCCTGGCGGCCTACGCCGTTGAGAGCGCCGGACAGCACCGACTGATAGCACCCCAGCAGGGTGCCCACTGCCAGTGGGAGCATGTAGTCTCCCGCGGCTGCGTCCCCAAACACCCACCGGGCCAGGTCGGGCCCCACCACGGTGAGCAGAGCCATGGCGGGGGCCATGAGCAGGGAGGTAGCGGACAGCACCCGGTCCAAAAAACCGTGGACGGCACGGCCGTCTCCCAGGGCGTGCTTCTGGGCCAGGTTAGGCACCAGGACTAGGCACAGTGCGCCAATAAAGCCAGTGGGCAGGTTGAGCAGGGGCATAGTCATACCGCAAAGCACGCCAAAGGCGGAAATGGCTGCGGAAGGGTCGGCACCTCCCGCTACCAGCTTGGCGGGAATGAGCACCGCATTGGCCGAACCCAGAATGGTGCCCAGCAGAGAGGTGGCGGCCACAGGAATCGAAATGGACAGCAGTTGCCCCCAGCCCACATGCTCCCGTGGAGGCGACTTGGGAGCGGAGCGCCACCAGCGCCGGAAGAGGGCGGTGAGGGTGACAGCAGAGAAGATCTCACACAGAACCATGCCTGTGACGATGATGCCAACGGTTTCTTCCCGGTTGCGGGGCAGCAGGAGGATCAGCAGCCCTAGCACCGCCCCGGTACGGATGAGCTGCTCCACCGTCTCAGTGAGGGCGGGAGGGCGGATCTGGCCGATACCGTAAAAGCAGTGCTTGTGGAGATTCTCCACCCCGGTGAGCAGCACACAGGGCACCAGCAGCACGATGCCCAGCTGAGTACGGGCATCTCCCAGCAGATAGACGGAGATTGGGTCGGAGAAGATCACCAGAAGGGCGCCCAGGGGAATGGCGGCAACAAAAAATAGGGCTAGGGCCCGGTTTCGGGTCTGTCGCACAGCGCCCCGGTCCCCCAAAGCCTCGTACCGGGCGGACAGAGTGGATACCGCCACGGTCAGGCCGATGGCGGTCAGGGACATGAGGGTGGAGTACACCGGCATGATGAGCTGGTACAATCCCATCGTCTCCGCCCCCACCAGACGGGATAGGACGATGCGGTAGCCAAAGCCCACTAACTGGGAAAACAGGCCCACGGCAGTGAGCAGAGCCGCGCCGGACAGCAGTGACAGCAAAGAGAGACCTCCTTTTCAGGCCGCGGAAAAGGGCGAAGCCTTTCCCGCGTAAGATCGCGGCCCACAGCGGAGCGCAGGATACGCCTGCACGGCTGCAGGACCGGGAAGTACGGCCCTTGTGCCATCTTATGAGAGAAAATCCGCCGCCATGTGGGGAAATGGCAAAGTTGACCCTTTACAACAGGAAAAATATCTTATACAATATTAGTCAGCTAATAAAACCATGTACATATGGAGGTAACGCAGATGGAACTGAAGAATTTTGACCAGCTCGTCTCCACCGTTAAGGGCATGAGCGAGAAACGGGTGGTGGCTGTAGCCGCCGCCGCCGACCAGCACGTGATCGAGTCTGTTCTGGAGGCCAAGCAGGAGGGCATTGCCCAGCCGATCTTGGTGGGCGATGCCGGAGAGATTAAGAAGATTATGGGCACCATGGGCCTGAACCCCTCCGACTTTGACATCGTGGACGCCCCCGGTACCCCCGCTGACGCGGCGGTGAAGGCGGTGGAGGTCATCAAGGCCGGCGACGCCAACTTCCTGATGAAGGGCATGATTGAGACCACCGACCTGCTGCGTCCCGTTGTGAAAAAGGAGAACAACCTGCGCACCGGCCGTACCATGAGTCACCTGTCCTTCAACAAGTTTGACGCCTACCACAAGGTCATCGTCAACACCGACGGCGGCATGTGCACCTATCCCGATCTGCAGAAGAAAAAGGAGATCCTCATCAATGCCGTGGAGACCTTCCGCACCCTGGGCTACGAGCTGCCCAAGGTAGCTGTACTGTGCTGCAAGGAAACCGTGGACCAGAAGATGCCCGAGACGCTGGACGCACGGGCGCTGAAGGAGGCCTGCCAAGCCGGGGAGTTCGGCGCCTGCTTCGTGGAGGGCCCCGTGTCCTACGACATCGCCATGAGCAAGGAAATTGCCGCCCAGAAGAAGTTCGACTGCCCCTATTGTGAGGACTTTGACATCCTGCTCCAGCCCAACATCCATGCCGGAAATATCATGGGCAAGTGCTGGACGGTATCCTGCCACTCCACCATGGCAGGCATCGTGGTGGGCGCCAAGGTGCCCATCGTGCTGACCAGCCGCGGCTCCTCCGCCGAGGAGAAGTACCTGTCCATCGCCCTGGCGGGCATGGTGGCTGCGCTGACCAAGTAAACAAGCCCTTACGGTTCAGGGCCGCCGCGTTCGCGGCGGCCCTTTTTCCGTATTGCACCCACCGGCTTGACACGGAGAGGGCGGATATGATAGAGTTAAATTGAACTGCGTTCAGAACGATGTTCAACAAAAGAGAAAGAAAGAGGACAAAATGTATTCCAATGTGGAGCGGACCCGATGGCTGCGGGTGGCTGTGGGCACGGTGATGATGCTGTGCCTGGGAACCCTGTACGCCTGGTCCATTTTCCGCGCCCCTTTTGGGGCACTCTACCCCAGCTGGACCACCGCCGATCTGTCCATGAACTTCACCATCTCCATGGTGTGCTACAGCGCCGGGGGCTTCCTGGGGGGCAAGCTGTCCAAAAAGACCTCCAACACGGTGACCGCCCTGGCCGCCGCCGTCCTCATTTTTGCGGGCTTCTTGGGGGTGTCTTGGCTGTCCGCCGATCCGGAAACGGCAAAGGTCCAGCTATACCTGTTCTACGGCGTATTGTCCGGTCTGGGCACCGGGTTTGGGTATAACACGATTGTATCTGGGGTAGGCGGCTGGTTTCCAGACAAAAACGGCTTGGCCACCGGGGTGCTACTGACCGGCTTCGGCCTGGGCACCATGCTCATCGGACAGTTGGCCGACGCGCTCATTCCTGTCGTGGGCCTGCCCACCCTATTCCGGGCCTTCGCAGTAGTCATCGCCGTGGTGCTGGCCCTGGGCAGTCCCATGGTGCGCCTGCCCGGAGCGGGGACGGTCCTGCCCCCTCCTCCCGCTACTGCCCAGGTGGAGGGACAGCGGGACTACACCTCCGGCGAGATGATCCGCCGGCCCGCCTTCTGGCTGTTCTTCTTGTGGAACATGCTCATGTGTGCATCCGGCCTGCTGGTCATTAACTCCGCGGCCGAGATCGCCGCCTATTACGGCGCGGCGGCGGTGCTGGGGCTGTTGCTGTCGGTATTCAACGGCCTGAGCCGCATCCCCTTCGGGGTGCTGGTGGACAAGTTCGGCCGCCGGAAGGTGATGCTGCTGGCCAACGGCTTTCTGCTGCTCAGCGGGGGGCTGCTGGTACTGGGCGGCCTTGGCCGCAGCGCGGCGCTGGTACTGGCGGGCATGCTCATCATGGGAGTGTGCTATGGCAACTCCGTCACCATCGGTACCCTGGTCATCCGGCAGTTTTACGGCTCGGCCCACTATGCCACCAACCTGGCCATCGTCAACTGCTGCGCCATCCCCGCGTCCTTCATCGGGCCGCTGATCGCCAGCGCGCTTCAGACCGCCTCGGGGGGTGACTACACCACAACCTTCCTGTGCGTGCTGGCCTTTGCCGCTGTGGATCTGCTGGTGGGCTTCTGGGTAAAAAAGCCGTGAGAGGCGAAGCCCAGGAGAAAGCATTGGTAGGCTGGTGTCCACAGGAGAAAGACGTAGCCCGGCGCGGATGATCCGCACCGGACTCATTGGTACGCCGCCGTCAGGCAGCTCCTGACGGCGGTGTGCTGTTGCAAATTTCGTATGGGCAGATACGAAATTTCAGTTGGACGCTCCCCAGGAAGCAAGCTATAATTACAGACGAAATTGGTTCTGCTTTTGTGTGATTTAGGCAGTATGGATAAGTTTGACAAAATCTTTCATAAGTGGGTTCTGTTCCAGCGTGCGGTAAGCCACCACCTTGGGATAGGCGGGGCCGTCTATGATGGGGAGCATCCGGATGTTGGGATCCAATGCTAAAGCTGCTGTCTGATTGGTCACGGCTACGCCCAGTCCGACGGAGACATACAGCGGCATGGCGGCCAGTTGCTTGACCATAGTCACATAGCGCAGCGGCTGGGAAAAGCTCATGTTGCGCTCCAGGTCGCCCACGGGATCGTCTTTCGGGGGTGCGAATCCCTCCCCTTCCGGCAGTAAGATCGGAACATGGCGAAGCAGCTGTTCCAATTCCGCCCGGGTCAACTGGCTGGGGAGATGGTCCGCCCGTTGCTCGGATACTGCCAAGTGAGGCAGTTCGTCTACGCACAGAAGGGACGTCATGCCGCTCAAAAAATGATCCTCTGGACAGCCCAGGCCGTTGATGAGGTCCAAATCGCCGTCCAGCAAGCCATTGCGCAGTTGGTCATACAGGCAGCGGCGAATGGTGATCTGCACGTCGGGCCGCTCCTGGTGGCGCTTACAGCTGTTCTCCGGCCCGAGTCAGGTAGACAGTGTTGTTTTTCCGAATAAACAGCTGGGCGTTGAGCTCCCGCTCCATGTTGCTGATCTGACGGGAGAGGGTGGGCTGAGAGATAAAGAATCGCTCTGCCACGGCGGAGAAGTTCAGCTTCTGGGCCAGGGATAGAAAATATTCCATCTGCTGGGTCGTCATGAGACGGTCCCTCCTATCCACGTATGTTTGATGCGGTTCCTGCCGTATCTTACATTATAATCGCCGACCCTGGCAAAAATCAACTTAAATTCAAAAAAGGAGGAGTTAGCGCAACGCGAAAACTGGGCATTGCCACCGCTTGGAAAGGGTGCTGATTTTATGCCTCACCGCCGCCTCTGGCGGAACGACGCCCCTTGGGTGCGCAACATGAGAACAACAAAGAGAAAGAGGAGGAAATTTCATGTCATTTCCTGAGATCATTGGCCTGCTGGGTATCCTGATAGCCTTTTTCGTGGTTATCTTCTTTACCTATAAGGGCTTCCACTTGGCCTACGTGGTAATGGTGGCCTGTATCATTGTGCTAGTTACGAACAACATGCCCCTCATGGAGAGCTTCAGCCAGACCATCATGCCCAAAGTGGGCGAACAGGCGGCCACCCTATTGCCCCTGTACCTGTTCGGCGCTATCTTCGGCAAGATGTTCATTGACTCCGGCGCGGCCCACTCTCTGTCCAAGTTCCTGCTGAACCTGCTGGGTAAGAACGCCACCGCTCAGCGTAAGCGTATGATTGGCTTTGCCTGCGTCATCATCATGAACGTCATCTTCAACTATGTGGGTGTGGATCCCTTCGCCTCCCTGTTCACTATGATCGGCATTGCTACTGGCGTCATGGCGGAGGCTGACATTCCCCGCAAGTACATGCCCGTGATGCTGGTGCTGGGCTCCACTCTGGGCAACGTGATGCCCGGCTCCCTGGCCGCCCCCAATATCATGGCCGCCAATATCCTGGATCCGGAGTACACCGGCCTGGTTAGCTCCATGTCCGGCTGGGTGGGCGGCTTCATCTTCATCATCTTCGTGTTCATCACCTCTTTCTTCTACATCAACAAGATGATGAAGAAGGACGTCGGCGGCGGCATGAAGTTTGAGTACGGTCCTCTTGCCCCTCCCACCACAGACATGAACCACCTGCCCCCGGTGATCTTGGCGATCATTCCCTTGGTAGTCATCCCCCTGAGCTATAACCTGTTCTTCAAGCAGGCGGCTTGGCTGTCCATGGCTGTGGGCTGCGTGGTTGGCATCATCTGCTACGGCGTGTACATCCCCAAGGCCAATGGCACCAGCCGTGTTATGACCGTGGTCAACAGCATGAACGACGGCGTAACGATCGCCGGCATCCCCGCGATCATCCTGCTCAACTTCACCTTGGGCTACGCCATCGAGGCTGCTCCCTCCTTCGAGATCATCCAGAACGCTTTCATCAACATGCCCGGCCCCGCCCTGCTGGCCCTGTCCATCATGGCTATTCTGCTGCTGGGCGCCGCCGCCTCTGCTGCCGGCATGATCATTGCCGCCATGGCCGCCGCCAACACCTTTATCCCGGTGCTGGGCGTGGACCCGGATGCTGCGTTCCGTATCCTGCTGCTGTCCACCACTGTGCTGGACTCCCTGCCCTTCGCCGGCGCCATCGTGGCCATGATGAGCATCACCGGCATCAAGTACAAAGAGGGCTATCCGCCCATTGCCATGACCACCGTGCTGTTCACCTTCGTGGGCAACATGATTGTGGCTGTGCTGTACTCTGTATTCCCCATGCTGCCCTAACAACGTTGCTTCAGCCTGCGGGACGATTTCGCCCCGCAGGCTGCTGCTATATCCCTGGTTTAACAAAAAATTCTAGAAGGAGTGACCAACTATGGCCCAGCCCTATCCTCATCTGCTTTCCCCACTCCAGTGTGGGAAGTTTATCTTCAAAAACCGCATGCAGTCCTCCAATTCCCTGCCCCATTTCTCCCAGGGGCCGGAGAAGTACCCTGCTGACCCCACCATTGCCCACTTTCTGGGCCGGGCGAAGTCCGGTGCGGCCTTTGTGACCCTGGCCGGCTTTGAGGACTCTGTCAACGCTCCTCAGTTCCCCGACACCTTGGACATGTCCCATTTCCCTGAGTTCGATCTGCGCAACGCCCTGTGCCAAAACTACATGGTGGAGCTGATCGAAGCCATGCACTACGAGGGAACTCTGGTGTCCGGTTCCCTGTTTTCCGCCACCAAGACCTTCCGCTATGAGAACGAGAAGGGCGAGGTGGAGATCATCGACGCCAATCCCCCCATTGACATGACCCTGGGGGCCACCTCCATGATCATCCAGCAGACCGGGGATGAGGTGTCCGCCGAGGACCTGGTGAAGATCGCCAAGAGCTACGGCCAAAAGACCGCCTTCTATAAGCGTCTGGGCTTTGACGCGGTAACCCTGCACATGAGCTACCGGGCCCAGCTGCCCGGCCAGCTGCTCTCCCCCCTGTCCAACAAGCGCACCGACGAGTTCGGCGGCAGCTTCGAGAACCGCTGCCGCTTCCCTCTGATGATGCTGGAGGAGGTCAAGAAGGCCGCCGGCAACGATATGCTGGTGGAGATCCAGTTCTCCGCCGAGGAGCCGGAGGGCGGCTACTCTGTGGAAGAGGGACTGGAGTTTTTGAAGCTGGCCCAGCCCTATGTGGACATCGTTCAGGTTCGCTCCGCCGAGGGCGACCCCAACCACCCCATCCCCTTCGAGCTCAAGCACACTCCCTTCCTGGAGCTGGCCGCCCGGATCAAGGCCGCCGGCCTGGACTTCCTGGTGAGCAACGTGGGCGGCTTCTTCTACCCCGAGGAGGCGGACCAGGCCATCGCCGAAGGCAAGCTGGACCTGGTGGCCATGGCCCGGGCCTGGATTTCCAACCCCGACTACGGCAAGTTCCTCTACGAGGACCGGGCGGAGGACATCGTGCCCTGCCTGCGGTGCAACAAGTGCCACGGCCGGGGCAAGCACGACATCATGACCACCGTCTGCTCTGTCAACCCCAAGTTTGGCTTTGAAGCGGTGGACCGCTATCTGGCCTACCCCGTGGACAAGGTCAAGGACATCGCCGTTATCGGCGGCGGTCCGGGCGGCATGCGTACTGCTATCTACCTGGCCGACCGGGGCCACAAGGTCACCATCTACGAGGCCGAGGGTGAGCTGGGCGGCGCCATCCGCCACTCCGACTACATCCCCTTCAAGTGGACGCTGAAGGACTATAAGGACTTCTTGATCCATCAGGTGTCCAAGCGGGACATCAAAGTGGTGCTGAACACCCGCGTCACCCCGGACATGGTGGCCGGCCGCTATGACGCGGTGATCGCCGCTGTGGGCGCCCAGCCTGTCGTTCCCAACATTCCCGGCGTGGACGGGGCCAACGTCACCGTGGCGACTGACGCCATCATGAACGCCGGCAAGATCGGCGACCAAGTGGTGGTTATCGGCGGCGGTGAAGTGGGCGTAGAGACCGGTATGTACTTCGCCCAGATGGGCAAGGAGGTCACCGTCATCGAGATGCGGGATGAGTTGGCCGCCGACACTACCTTCATGCACTATCGCTCCATGTTCCAGGCGGCCTGGGAGGCCATCCCCACCTTCCACTATGTGCTCAACGCCACGGCCAAGGCCATCACCCCCGACCACGTCACCTACACCGACAAGGACGGGGTGGATCACGATCTGCCCGCCCAGTCCGTCATCCTGTCCGTGGGTATGCGGGCCAAGAAGGACGAGGCTCTGTCCTTCTACGGCGCGGGCGACCACTTCTATATGGTGGGCGACTGCTACAAGCCCGGCACCATCCAGACCACCAACCGCAGTGCCTATGTCACTGCCATGAAGATCTGAGGCTCATTGACTCTCAAAAGAGGGAGGCCCTGAAGGCGCAGCCAGATAGGGACAATTACAAATTGTAAGGACAGGCAGGTGTTGCATTGGCAGCGCCTGCCTGTTCCTTTACGCACGTTTCATAATGTGCCGATTTCCAACCACGCCAATATCCATGTAGTGGATCTCCATCGTTTGCCTTGCATGTTTGAACTAGTTCACATCTTTCTCATGTTCCACTATTTTCTCAAGGAACAGCCGTGGCAGTTCCAGTATCTGTTCCTGGATATACGTGCAGCGTTTGGCTCTGGCAATGGGATTGTCCACGCCAGAGCCTAGAAGCAGGCAAATATCACTGTAGACAATCTTCCGGTTTGCATGGTGCCGTGCAGCGCCCTAAACCGTAGAATAGCTCAGACAGCTCAGTTAGATAGTGGGTTTCATCAGCAGGATGGGGCCGAAGTTCCCTTCGGCCCCATCCTGTGCTGGTTAGACTTTGTTTTCCATCACTCGTACTCTTTCCAGTTAGGGTCGGCGGTCATCTCCGTCCAATGCTCATGGACACCGTCGCTCTTGCGGTCGAAGTTGTGGCTATTGGTGGCCTCCTGCACCGCCAGGTAGTACCACTCGCCCGGCTGGTTGTCCGGCCAGACGTACATATTGGGCAGCAGGTCATCCTCGTCCTCGGGAAGCCGCTGGAGCATCCGGTTAATCATGGTCATGACCTCTGCGCGGGTGATCCGGCTGCTGGGCCGGAAGGTGCCGTCCGTGTAGCCGCGAATCCAGCCCAGAGTGGCTGCGCGTTCAATCTCGTCCTCCGCCCAGTGGCCGGAAATATCGGTGAAATTGCTGTCAGCCTTGACGCCGGATTTATCAAACCGGGCGCAGATGGCCGCGAACTCAGCGCGAGTGATGGACGCATACGGGTCAAAGGACTCAGGAGTGCGGCCATTCACGATGCCCAGCCGGGCCAGGGTGGAGATAGCCGTGTTGCACCACAGGTCCTCGTTGACATCTACAAAGGGGTTGGCGGTGGTCAGGTATTCCGCCCGGATCTCCGGGTCGAGCAGCCGAAAAAGGATCGTGACGACTTCAGCGCGGCTGATGTAATCCAACGGACGGACGGTGCCGTCTGCATAGCCGATAACATAGGCGAAATGATCCCTGCCATTGAGCCATGGGGGAACACCTGTGGTCTCCCAGCCTGCGTACACGGTCTTGTTGGAGGTCATTTGGATTTCGGTGATGCGCTCGGTCAGCCCCCTGTCGGCGTACCAGCCGGTAAAGGTATAGCCCTCCCGAGTGGGTACCTTGTCCAGTTCTACAACAGTGTTTCTCGCATACCACTCGTCTTTATACTTCGTGCCGCCGTTGGACTCATAGTGCAGGGTGTAATGGGTGGTGCCACCGCCGCCAGGGGACTGGCGCTGGTACTGGGCGGTAAAGGTCATGCTGCCGGTGATGCACAGAGCCAGGACTTGGCTGCTGGTGTAGGTACTGCCATTCTGGTCTTTCCAGCCGATGAAGTCATAATTACTATCCTCGCTGATGGTGGGGACTGTGTAACCGCTGGCCTGCATGGTGGAGTTATCCATCACGGTAAAAATGGTTTCGCCGATCAGGGTGCCATGGTCGCCGGGCAAGAAGGTGACCGTGAAATCTTGCGGCGGAGTGGCCTTTTTTTCCCAAGTCAGGGCAAAGGGAGAGAAACTGCCCTCGTTCGAGTTGCCCGGCAGAGTGAACTTAATGCCCTTTTCCGTTTGTTCCACCGTAATCGTTTCAAGGGTGGAAGTGGCGATCAGATCTTTCAGTTCCGTCTCCGTGGCAGCATCGTATTCACGGTGCAGACCCTTGAAATGGAGCAGGCTGAACGTATAATCATTGTGGTCACCCTTGACTGTATTCGGATAGGGCCAGAAGATGGTGATGGGCTTGTCTGTGCTGACCCACGCGTTGCCGTCGTGCTCATTGACCAAATCCAGATACTTGAACTGATACTGGCCGTCCGTCAGGGTATGGCCCTTTTCCTTGGCATAGTCCGCCAGTAATTTGGTGGTGTCTGCGCCTTCGCCGGAGATGATGTCCTCGCGGGGAATGAGGTCATCGAACATCAGGGAGATTTGGGCCTCTTCATCGCCGTTGCCCAGCAGGCCCAGTTCTTCCTTGCCGTTGGTATAGAATGCTGCGCCCTCGGGAATGACAGCCACGGCCATGCCTTTGCTGGTGTCCACAGCCCCTTCGGTCGTAACGATTTCCGTGGCAACAGCGTCTACATTGTCCAGCACGTCCTCTGGGTTGGACACATAGCGGATGATGTAGGTCGCATCCTCAAACACAACTTCAAGTTCATGGCCAGCCGTAGTAGCGGCGGTTACGCCCGTAGTCACTTTGATGGTGTACTTGCCGGCAACACCGTCGTTGTCAGACACCTGATTGTCGTCCTCAAGCGTATAACTGACCTCCAGCCAGTCAATCGGCAAGCGTTCTCCGTTAGCCGTTCCATCAGGCAGGGTTACTTCTTTGTCCCCGACTGTGAACTTCACATCGGCCAGGTTGACACCTTCACAAGCGGTGACCTGATAACGGGGGACGGGGAAGGAAGTATCTCCCATGGAGTCGCCGCCGGTGTAGGCGGTGATATTCTGCGGGGTAATCGTGATGGTGCCGCTGGGTGCTTCGGGAATGGTATATGCAGCGCTTGCTATCTCGCTGTCCTTCATGCCGCTTTTTACTGCAATGGCCTTGAGCGTCATGGAACCGTTTACCTGGATTGGGCCGTTGTATACTGTACTGGCTGTCGTTGGGGTAGTTCCATCGGTTGTATAGTAGATTGTGGCGTCTGCTGTTGCAGTCGACAGTTCAACAGTCTGCGGCTGCGCATATGTCCCGCCGGGCGGTGAGAAACTTGGGGCTGCTACCTGTGGCATGGGGTGGACGGTAATCTCAACGGTATCGCTATGGCCGTCTTTTGATATCGTTACCGTCGTATCATCTGCCTGGAGGGGAGCGTCATGGGCAGGGGAAGTCGAAATCCCTTTCGCCTGAAAATCTGCAAACCCTACTTCTTCGCTGCTTCCGTCACTATAGGTCAAAGTTACAGCAAGGCCGGTCAAATCTAGCGTTTCCTGCTCGGTATACGCTGTTTTGGTAGGCGCAGTAGTCACCTCAAGGCTGGTCAGGGTCACCCGCGTCATCCGGACATGGAGATCCATCGAGGCTTCCCCAAGCACGGGATCAGTTGTTAGATTAGGTTTCTGGTAACCTTGTGTTTGACGCTTTTTGATGATAACCCGGTAGCAATCGTCCCCCAGGCGCTCATCCGTTTCCGTGTTATCCTTTGCTGTGATCTGCCAGAACTTCTTGCCGCTCCCTGCGTTCGAACGTTGATAAACCGTTTCCTGATTAAAGGGGGCGTCCCGATCTTCCTGCACGACCCCGTCTATAACATCCTGAAACTCCCAGGTGTAATATATCTCATTTTGTGTCCAGCCATCGATATCTTTTTGAGGCGGAAACGGCTGCCCCTCGATATAGGGCCTGAGGTACACGTAGGGGTAGAGATCGGTATATGCCTCCACAGTACTCCCGCTCTCTAAATATGCTTCCTCAGTTGTAGATCCCTGGTGTGGAGGCAGTCTTACCATGAAACCCACCTGGGGCATATCGTCCTCTCCGGCAGCGATAACTGCTGTAGGAAGCAGAGAGAATATCATAGCCAATAGCATCAAACCTGCAAATACACGTTTTTTCAAAATCAAAATCCTCGCAATCCATAAAAATTTCGATTTACCTC
>OJPM01000959.1_pt1 | contig 16497 bp, 10 predicted proteins | sample 1598471 | NCBI WGS metagenome assembly OJPM01 (sample SAMN03922484, study PRJEB24848) | human gut metagenome | isolation source: stool sample | host: Homo sapiens | place: Germany | collected 2011-05 | reverse complement strand
TTGTTGGCGGGGCGAACTATGGAAATCGGTTTCAGAATTATGCGCTGGATTCTGTTTTGCGCAATCTTGGTTTTGATACGGTGACTTTTAATGATCCGCTTCAAGTGTCCTTTTCAATAAAACATTGGGCCAAACAGGTAGTGAAGCGTATTTTTGGATTGCGGGATGGCTATAGGCTGCGTCGCTTTCGACGGTTTGAGAAATGGAATAAACGCCATCTGCAGTGGCAGGATTATCACCGGGCGAGCGATTGCGATTATGTAGTGCTTGGCTCCGATCAAATTTGGAACCCTGATTTTTGGTTTGTGCGTGAAGCGCTGGACTTTTATTTTGGCACATTTGCTGAACCGCAAAAACGGATCGCCTATGCGGCCAGTATTGGTGTGGATCAAATCCCAAAAGAATTAGAGGACAAGTATATACAAGAATTATCAGCACTTAAATCTATTTCTGTTCGAGAAACACAGGGCGCACAAATTATACAGAATCTAACCGGTCGATCTGTCCCTGTGGTGCTGGATCCGACGATGTTGCTGACAGAACAGGCGTGGACAGCACTGGAAAAAAAGCCGAATTATAGGGTGAAGAAGCAGTTTTTATTGACTTATTTTTTGGGCAAGCTTTCTGCAGAACGGCAAGCGTATATTCAATACATTGCAGACAAGTACGATTTGCAATGGATCGCTTTAGATAGCGAATGGGTGGATGAGCCCCAAAATTTGGCGTATTATATGACCACGCCGGATGAATTTATTTGGCTGGTGCATCACTGCCAGTTGATGCTGACGGATTCATTTCACGGCAGTGTGTTTTCTATACTCTTTGGCAAGCCATTTCGTACCTTTACAAGAGAAGATGATAACTTGGATATGGGAAGTAGGCTTGATACTCTTTTTGGCAGCCTTGGTATTGGCGACTGGTGCCGCGGCTCGGTGCAGGAGGATCCGGACCACATTTTTTATAAAGACTATGCTTCCGTTCCGGCGGTTTTGGAGCGGGAGCGGCAATTTGCACTGGATTATTTGAAGAACGCATTGGAGATTCATGAGTAACGACAGCAGAACGAAAAACGCGGCGCGGAATTTGTTTTTTGGTACGATAACGCGAATCTACAACTTAATCATTCCGTTTTTAATGCGCACGGCCATGATCTATTGGCTGGGTATGGAGTATGTGGGGCTGAACAGTCTGTTCACCTCTATTTTGTCCGTGCTGAATTTGGCAGAACTGGGCGTCGGTTCGGCCATGACTTTCAGTATGTACAAGCCCATTGCCGAACAGGACACCACCCGCATTTGCGCCCTGATGCGGCTCTATAAGATTTATTACCGTATTGTGGGGGCTGTAATCTTAGTAGCCGGTTTGGTGATTATTCCGGTACTGCCCATGTTGGTGAAGAAAGACCTGCCGCCAAATGTGAATCTGTATGTGCTGTATTTGATCAATTTGCTGACCACAGTGGTTAGTTATTGGCTGTTTGCGTATAAAAACTGCCTGCTGTTTGCCCATCAGCGTAATGATATCGGCGACAAGATCGGCTATGTTATCAATACGGTGAAATACGGCGTGCAGTTGGCGGTGCTGTACTTTATGCGGGACTATTATGCTTACATCATTGTTGCGTTGTTGTCCGGCGTGGTAAGTAATATTGTAACCGCTATTGTGGTGGACAAGTTATATCCCCAGTATAAGGCCATGGGCAAGCTGCCAAAGGAAGATGTGCAGATCATCAACAAGCGGATTAAAGATCTGTTTACTTCCAAAATCGGCAGCGTAGTTTACGATTCTGCGGACACGCTTGTAATATCCGCATTTTTAGGCCTGACTGCGCTTGCAAAATATCAAAACTACTTTTTTGTAATGAATACCATTTTCGGCTTTGTGACCCTGATCACCAGTTCCAGCCTGGCGGGGATCGGTAACAGCTTGGTAACCGAAAGCGAGGAGAAAAACTATAAGGATCTGCGGAAATTTACTTTTCTGCTGTCCTGGCTGTCGGCTTTTTGCATTTGCTGTTTTGCCTGCCTGTATCAGCCGTTTATGACCCTTTGGGTGGGTAAGGATAACTTGCTGCCCTACGGTATGGTGCTGATCCTTTGTGCCTACTTCATCATTCGCCAGATCAATAATCTGCTGAATTTGTACAAGGACGCAGCGGGTATGTGGCACGAGGACCGCTGGCGCCCGCTGATCTGCTCCCTGGTGAATCTGGTGGTGAACTTGATTTTGGTGCAGTTTTGGGGGCTTTACGGCATTTTAATCTCCACCATCATTGCCATGTTGGTGGTGGGTATGCCATGGCTGACCCATAACCTGTTTACCGTGGTGTTCCATTGCAGTTGGAAGCCTTATGTGGGCCGCACCCTACGCTATGTGGCACTGGCGGCGGTTTGCTGCGGCGCGTGTATTGGCGTCTGTCATTTTATCACGCTGCCGTCGCTGATTGTGACTATGATTTTACGGTTGCTTGTGTGTGCCGTGCTGCCCAATGGTGTGTTCCTGATCGCATATCGAAAAACAGATGAATTCGCCTATTTTGCCGGGTTGCTGAACCGGCTGACCAAGGGTAAGGTGCCTGTGCTGTGGAGGTGGTCCGGTTGCTGAATACGCCGAAAGTGCGGTGCACCGGCTGTACCGCTTGTGTGGCCGCATGCCCCAAAAGCTGTTTGCGTATGGAGCGGAACAAAGAGGGATTTTTCTACCCTGTGGCAGAGGAAGCGGCTTGTATAAACTGCGACCGCTGTAACCGGGTTTGCCCGGCGCAAAAGTCGTTGCCGGTGGATGATAAGGAACCCCTCTGTTACGCCGCCATTTCTCGGCAAGACCGACAGCGGGCACAAAGCTCCTCCGGTGGTGTGTTCTCCCTTTTGGCGGAGAAAGTGCTGGAGCAGGGCGGCGCAGTCTACGGTGCGGCAATGGAGCCGGATCTGACGGTGCGCCATCTGCGCATAACGCATACAGAGGATCTGCCCCGTCTGATGGGCAGCAAATATGTGCAAAGCCGTATGGGGGATTGCTTTACTAAAGTGCAACTGGATTTGAAACAGGGCAGAAAAGTGCTGTTTTCCGGCACCGGCTGCCAGGTGCAAGGGCTGCTGGGCTATTTAGGCGGACCAAAGCCGGGACTGTTGACGGTAGATGTGATTTGCCACGGCGTGCCGTCGGAAGCGGTGTGGCAGGCTTATGCCAAGGTCATCGGTGCGCAGCTGCCCTTGTCTTTTCGTGACAAACGCACCGGCTGGCAGCAGTATTCCGTGCAACTGAACGGTACGGCGCACCCGTACAGGCAGGACCCGTATATGCGGCTGTTTCTTTCCGATGTGATCCTGCGCCCGTCCTGTTATCATTGCCCGGCTAAGGGTGCAAGCCGTGTGTCGGATCTGACCTTAGCGGACTTTTGGGGAATCCAAAATGTGGACCCCACCATGTTTGACGATAAGGGCACCTCGCTGGTGCTGGTGCACAGCGCCGTCGGGGAACAAGCCTTGGCGCAGATCCGATCGGATCTACTACTGAAAGCAGAACCGTTGGAGTCGGCCTTAGCCGGGAACCCCAGTGCGGTGCATTCTGCTACGGAGCCGAAAGCACGGGCTGCGTTCTTTGCGGAATTTGAAAAACGGCAAGGTGATTTAGACTACCGGCGGGCGGCGGACAAATATTGCCTGTTCTATGGCAAAAGTGTAAAACAAAAGGCGGTTGCCTGTGCCAAAAAGCTGCTGCGCAGAGGATAAAGCCGCTGAAAAATGTAATAAATGGCACATATTAGCACTCTCGTAAAAAGAGTGCTAATTGTTTATCTTTTGTTCACACATTATTCATAAACGGGGTCTATAGTAAGAATTGTTCCAAGGGAGGAACAAAAGAAAGAGCAATGCAAACGGTGCGTTAGAATCAGAAAGGAGTTGGTACCCATGGGTAGCAACCAAGCGCAGTCGGCAACTTAATCTTACCGAATCTGCATATAAAGTTAGCAACAGTTTGAATTTCATTTTGGAGGTAACAGATATGCTGAATCGTAGAAATAATCATGCAATGACCACTTATGATCCCTTTAGAGAGATGGATAACTTTGAGCGCCACTTTTTTGAGGACCCCTTTGGGGTGTTCTTCAGTGACGACAGCCAGTCCGCCTTTAAGACGGATATTACCGATGAGGGTGACGCTTACAGATTGGAAGCGGACTTGCCCGGGTTCGATAAGAAAGATATTCATGTGGACATTAACGGCGATCGGATGACCGTCAGTGCGCAGCGCCACTCCGACTATGAGGAGAAAGACAAAAAAGGCAAGTACATTCGCTCTGAGCGTTCCTATGGTACTTACAGCCGCAGTTTTGATGTAAGCGGTGTAGATACTGAGGGTATTAAGGGCGGCTACAAGGACGGTGTGCTGACCTTGACTTTGCCTAAGAAGGCGGAGGATACCCCCACGAGCCACAGGATTGAACTGGAATAACCGTTTACGCCCATGTGGCGTAGATAGACGCTGCTGTTGGATTTTCCCCTTTCTTTGATATACAGCAGTACCCACGAACAACGGCAGCAAAAAAGCCGGCGGCGGACCGAAAGGCCCACCGCCGGTGTTTTTTTTATTATCCTTTATTGCCTGGATTTGAAGTTGTCGATCACAATATGGTAGCGATCGTAGGCGCGGCGCACAGCGTCGTCCCAGCTGATATAGATCTCCTCCTGTGCGGCCTTGCCCACGCGGTGGAGATAATCTTTATGGTGCATGATCTGTTGCAGGCGCACTGCAATGCTGTGGGCGCTCTCCAGGCAAAGAAAACCATTGCGATCGTCGGTAATGCCCTCGGCGGCGCAGCTGCCGGCAACCAATAAGCTGGGTGTGGCACAAGAGGCTGCCTCTCGAACAACTAAGCCATTGGTGTCGAATACAGAAGGGAACAGCAGCAAATCGGAAATGCCGTAATAGCCTTGAATTTCCGCCCGATCCAGCACCTTGCCGGTGTAGATGACTTTGTCCGCCAGACCCAGTTTGCGAAAATACTTTTGTATGGCGTTCTCGTTGGCGCCGAAGCCTACCATCAGCAAACGAAAATCCTCGCCACGCTCCATTAAAATTTTGCAGGCGTCTAAAATTAAACGAATATTCTTGTACCAAATCATACGGCCTACATAGATAAACACCGGCACGCCGTCAGGAATATTATGCTTGCGGCGGATCATATCTACTTGGGATTGGGGCACATCTACCTTGGGCATATCGCAGCCGTTGGGCATCACTACATAATCGCCTTGGTAGCCAAAGCGGCGCAAACTCTCTACCGTGCCCGCGCTGGTGACCCATACTTCATCGGCGGCGCTGATGTTCTTCAGCATAAAATTGTAGGCGAAGTCCTTGGCGGGCTTGCCGGGAATGCACCGGTCGAAGTCATACTCGTACTTGGTGTGATAAGTGAGTACCGTAGGAATGGGGTGCAACTGTGCCACCCGCTTAAAGTAGTAGCTGGTAGCCAGGGGACAGTGGGAGTGAAGCAGATCAAAATGCCGGTCGATAATGGCCTGGTGCAGCTCCGGCTTAAAGGGCCACCCTACGCTGTAACCTTCTTTGGTGGGAATCCACCAGCTTTTATAGCGGAAGATCTCATACGGATATTTATAGTCCTGCTGATTCGGATTCTTTGGGGTGACGATCACAGCCTCACCAAGACCTTGATTGATCTCCTCCGCATAGCTTTGAGCCACATTGCTGATCCCGTCCGTGGTGGGTGGGAATGCATCTGTGCCAATGGCGATTTTTAATTTATCGTTCAAGTTTTCACCTGCTTTTGCAAATCATAAGGATTTTTGGGCATTATAGCACAATTTTGCCTGAATGTAAATTGCCGGGCAGCGAATTTTACAGTTTGTTTATGCCCTGCGGCTAAATCCCGCGTTGCGGCCTAAGAATTTGGAAAAGCGGCAAAAAAGGCTTGCTATCCCGGCCGCCTTTCTATATAATGATATATGTATAAATACCTATGGGAGGGGGAGAAAAATGACCCAGAGCTATTCTGTATCGCTGGAGAAGATCATAGCGGCGCATAATTTGGAAATCATCTATTTGCCAAAGCCGGCGGATGAGATCTTGATTACCACCAATGAGGTCAACCGACCGGGGATCGTGATGACCGGATATACGGATTATTTCGATGCCGAGCGGGTTCAGATCTTAGGGTGGACGGAGTTTGGCTTTTTGTTGAATATGGAGCCGGAAAAACGGCGCCGGGCGCTCCAATATTGGTTGGCACTGCACCCGGCTGCGGCTGTGGTGACTCGAGGGCTGGACATTCCGGATTACTTCGTTGAGGAGTGCAAGGCGCACCAGGTGCCGCTGTTGCGCACCCAAGAGGAGACCTCGCCCTTCCTGGCAACTTTAATCGCTTATTTGAATGCAGAACTGGCCCCCCGGATCACACGCCACGGCGTGCTGGTGGAGGTGTACGGCGAAGGTGTACTCATTACCGGTGAGAGCGGCGCGGGTAAAAGCGAGGCGGCCGTAGAGTTGATCAAGCGCGGGCACCGACTGATCGCCGATGACGCGGTGGAAATTCGCAAGGTCAGCGACAAAACCTTGGTAGGCGCGTCTCCCAGCAACATTCGCCACTTTGTGGAGCTGCGGGGCATTGGCATTATTAATGCGCGCCGGATCTTTGGTATGGGTGCCGTTAAGAATACGGAGAAAATTGATATGGTCATTCAGCTGGAGGCTTGGGACTCCACCAAGGCGTATGACCGGCTGGGACTGGATAATGAGTACACCCGTATTTTGGATATTCAGGTGCCGGTGATCACCGTACCCATCACCCCCGGGCGGAACCTGGCGGTGATCGTGGAAACGGCGGCTATGAATAACCGCCAAAAGAAAATGGGCTATAACGCTGCCAAAGAGCTGATGGCCGGTCTTGGGATGGAAGAGATCGAGCCGGAGGATAAAGAACTGGAGATTTGGAAGAATTCATAACGGAGGATAAAAGATATGTACAGCTTAGGAATTGACTTGGGAGGCACCAACATTGTCGCCTCCGTGGTGGACGATCAGTATAATATTATCTCTACTGCAAAGACCAAGACGGACGCGCCGCGCCCGGCCAACGCCATTTTTGACGATGTGGAGAAGGTGTGCCGCGAGGCCGTGCGGGAGGCCAAGCTCACTATGAGCGATCTGGTGGCCGTGGGTATGGGCTCTCCCGGTACCTGCAATGGAGACGGCGTGATCGAGTTTGCCAACAACCTGGCCTTTAACAATGTGCCTGCCCGGGAAATGCTGCGAGAGCGCCTGGGAGTAGACAATGTATTTGTAGAGAATGACGCCAACTGCGCCGCACTGGGTGAGGCGTTTGCCGGTTGCGGCAACGGGTCTAAGAATTTTGTGGCTGTGACCCTGGGCACCGGCGTGGGCAGCGGCATCATTTTGGACGGCAAGATCGTCAACGGTGTCAACTGCGCCGGCGGCGAGTGCGGCCACATGGTGATTATGGTAGACGGGGAGCAGTGCTCCTGCGGCCGTAAAGGCTGCTGGGAGGCTTATGCTTCCGCTACGGCGCTGATCCGCCAGACCAAGCGCGCCATGGACGATTACCCGGACTCCATTATGCACCGCCTGGCTGCGGAAGAGGGCGGCGTCAACGGCAAGACTGCGTTTGACGCCATGCGCCTTGGCGATATTGCAGGTATTGAAGTGGTGAATAACTATATCAAGTATGTGTCTTGCGGGCTGATCAATTTGGTCAACGCCTTGCAGCCTGAGATCATCTGCATCGGCGGCGGTATCTGCAACGAGGGCGACACTTTAATGGAGCCCCTGCGCCGCTATGTGCAGGCAGAGCGTTACAGCATTCACAGCAAAATTCAAACCCAGATTGTAAAGGCACAGCTGGGCAATAACGCCGGTATCATCGGCGCAGCGCTGCTGTACCAGGTGAAATAATGCAGGGTGATGGCGTGAGAGAACTCCTTGCGGCAGCCCGGGAACTGGGCTGCGATTATTTGGAAAACGAGCCCATGCGCCTGCACACCACCTTTAAGATCGGCGGCCCGGCGCGGGTGTTGCTGTTCCCGGAGACGGAAGAGCAGATCACGGCGTTGGTGCAGTGTGCCCGGGCAAACGGCGTGCGACTTTTGACCATCGGCAACGGCTCTAATTTGCTGGTGGCAGACAAGGGCGTTGACGCGGCGGTGCTGGTGATGGATAAGCACTTTTCTGCCGTAACAGTAAAGGGCGATACCATTTTTGCCCAGGCCGGTGCGTCGCTGATGAAGGTGTGTCGCACAGCGCTGGAGCACAGCCTGACGGGGCTGGAATTTGCCTACGGCATTCCCGGCTCCTGCGGAGGCGCGGCCTTTATGAACGCCGGTGCCTACGGTGGTGAGATGAAGGATGTGCTGGTGCGCTGCACCCACATTGATAGGGACGGCAAATCGGGTCAGCTGGCAGGGGAGGACCTGCACCTGTCCTATCGCCACAGCGCGTATTATGACAACGGCTGTATTATTACCGGGTTGGAGCTGCGCTTGCAGCCCGGCGACCCGGCGGAGATCAAAGCTAAAATGGACGATCTGATCGGCCGCAGAAGGGAAAAGCAGCCTATCGAATATCCCAGCGCAGGCTCTACTTTTAAGCGCCCGCCTGGTTACTTTGCTGGTGCGCTCATTGACCAATGCGGTCTGCGAGGTACAAGTGTGGGTGGTGCCCGGGTCAGCGAGAAGCACGCCGGCTTTGTGATCAATACCGGCGGTGCAACCTGTGCCGATGTGCTGGCCCTTTGCCGGCAGTGCAGGGAAAAAGTGCTGGCGGAGACCGGCGTAGAGCTGGAAATGGAAATACGAGTAACGGAGTAAGTAAAAGTTAATGGAATTTGCAAACAAGGAACTGATCATTATAACCGGCGTCAGTGGTGCCGGTAAATCCAGCGCAATGGGCTTCTTGGAAGATGTGGGCTACTACTGCATTGATAATATGCCTCCGGTGCTGCTGCCCACCTTTATCGGTTTGATTGCCAATCGGGAGGAGTATCGCAAAGTAGCCATCGTAGTGGATGTGCGCTCCAGTGAAGTGTTTGAGGACTTCATCAAGAGTATGAACGACGCCAAGTCCAATTACGGCTATGATGTGAAGATTATTTATTTGGATATTAAGACCCCGGTGGCACTGAAGCGTTACAAGCTTACCCGCCGCAAGCACCCCTATGCCGATCGCTTTAATGGGGATATTGCCGCAGCGCTGGCGTATGAAAAAGAGATTTTGGCGCCCCTGCGGTTGCGTGCGGATCATGTGATTGATACTTCGGATGCAGCGCCAAATCAGTTGCGTACCCGCCTGGCCCAAATTCTTCTTGGCAGCGACAAGGATATGATGAACATTCATGTGATGTCCTTTGGCTTTAAGCACGGCATTCCCAGCGAAGCGGATTTTGTGATCGATGTGCGCTGCCTGCCAAATCCCTACTGGGTGGAGGCGCTGCGTAGCAAAACCGGTCTCGATAAGGAAGTGAAGGACTATGTGTTTTCTTTTAAGGAGTCTGAGGAGCTGCTGCAAAAGCTCATCGGCCTTTTGGACTTCCTGAACCCGCTGTATATCCGAGAGGGTAAGAGCCAGATCGTCTTTGCCATTGGTTGCACCGGCGGCAATCATCGCAGCGTGGCCATTGCCGAGGCGCTGAAAGATCATTTTGAATCACGGTGGGACAATGTGACCGTCCATCATCGGGATATTAACCGAGGTTGACGCAAATGTCCTTTTCTCAAACCGTGAAGGGCGAACTGATTGACGCCCAATATACAGAACCCTGCTGCCGAAAAGCATTCCTTTACGGAATGTGCCTTTTCGGCAAAAGTTTTTCCTCCCGCCAGGTGGCGTTGCAAACGGAGAACCCCCGCATTGCAGAAAAATATAGTGTACTGCTGGCGGAAATTTGCCGAGTAGAGGCGGCGGTGGTGCCGTCTCCCGGGCGACGCAGTTTTACCGTCAGCGTAACGGACGGCAGCGACTGTGCCAAGATACTGAAGACCTTTGCCCACCAGGGTGCCGGCAGCCTGCGGGTGAATTACGCCAACTTTGACTGTGAGAATTGCCAGAATGCGTTTATCGCCGGGGCATTTTTATCCTGTGGCACGGTGTCCAGTCCTAAGAGTGACTACCATTTGGAATTTACCGTGCCGTATCAGAATTTGGCTGCCAGCTTTGTGACCATGTTAGAGGAAAAGGAATTAAAGCCCGGCCTAACGAACCGTAAGGGATATCATATCTTGTACTTTAAGGGCAGTGAGGCCATTGAGGACTGCCTGTACCTGATGGGCGCTTCCGGCGCAATGTTTGAGATGATGAATGTAAAGATTGTCAAAGACATTCGCAATTCCGCCAATCGTAAGGCCAACTGTGAGACTGCCAATATTGAACGTATGGTCCAAGCGGTGCGGGTGCAGCTGGATGCCATAGAGAAAATTCGGCGCCTGCGTGGGCTGGAGTATCTCAGCGAGGATTTGCACGCCATGGCGCGCCTGCGCGAGGAAAACCCGGACAGCTCATTAAGCGAACTGGCAGAGATGAGCGCTTTGTCCCGCAGCGGGGTCAATCACCGGCTGCGGCGCATTGTGGATATTGCTGCGGCTTTAGACGAGAAAGTGTAATTTACTACGCAAAGAAAAAGGAAATTGAATGATGTTTACGCATTTGCATGTGCATACGGAGTTTAGTCTGCTGGACGGCGCTTGCCGTCTGGACGATTTGGTGAGCCGTGCAAAGGCGCTTGGAATGCAGTCCCTTGCGATTACGGATCACGGTAATATGTACGGGGCTGTTGATTTTTATAAGGCGTGCAAGCGGCAGGGGGTACGCCCCATTATCGGCTGCGAAGTGTATGTGGCGCCCCGCACCCGGTACGATCGGGAACGGGTACAGGATAAGGCTTACAATCACCTGGTTCTGCTGTGTGAGAACGAAGAGGGCTACAAAAACCTGATTGCCATGGTTTCTAAGGGCTATACGGAGGGCTTTTATTTTAAGCCGCGCATTGACCGAGATCTGTTGCAAAAGCACCATCAAGGCCTGATTTGCTTGTCTGCCTGCCTGGCCGGGGAAATTCCCCGGGCACTGTTGGAGCGGGATTATGACAAGGCGAAGGAGACCGCCCTGTGGTACAGCGACCTGTTTGGTTCGGAACATTACTATTTGGAATTGCAAGACCACGGTATTCCGGAACAGCAGACGGTAAACGCCGGACTGCTGCGCCTGAGCCGGGAAACCGGTATTCCCTTGGTAGCCACCAACGATGTGCACTATGTGCGCCGGGAGGATGCCAAAATTCAGCAGGTGCTGATCTGCATTGCCACCAACCATGTGCTGGGGGAGGACACCGGGCTGGAGTTCCACTCAGATCAGTTCTACCTTAAAAGTGAGGAGGAGATGGCAGAGACCTTTGCTGCCGTGCCTCAGGCACTGGAGAATACGGAGAAGATCGCCCGGCGCTGCAACTTTGATTTTGAATTTGGTAACACCAAGCTGCCGTATTATGAGACCCCCGGCGGTATGGATCACTACGCTTACTTCCAAAAGCTGTGCCGGGAGGGTATGGTGCGCCGCTATGGCCAACACCCGCCCAAGGCCTATGCAGAGCGGCTGGAGTATGAGCTGAACACCATACAGAAGATGGGTTACACGGACTATTACCTGATCGTGGTAGATTTTGTCCAGTACGCCAAGGATCAGGGCATACCGGTGGGACCGGGGCGTGGCTCCGGCGCCGGGTCCATTGCCGCCTATTGTATCGGCATTACAGATATTGACCCCATGAAGTACGATCTGCTGTTTGAGCGGTTTTTGAACCCGGAGCGGGTGTCTATGCCGGACTTTGATATTGACTTTTGCTACGAGCGTCGGCAAGAGGTGATCGACTATGTGACCCGCAAATATGGCGCGGACCATGTGGCACAGATCGTCACCTTCGGCACCCTGGCGGCCCGTGCGGCCATTCGCGATGTGGGTCGGGTGATGGGTATGCCTTATGCTGCTGTGGATGCGGTGGCAAAGCTGGTGCCTCGGGACCTGCATATCAGCCTGGATCAAGCTATTAAAAAATCAGCGCCTTTACGCAAGCTGATGGCAGAGGATCCCAAGGTGCAGGAGTTGTTGGATACTGCCCGCCAAATCGAGGGTATGCCCCGCAATGCCTCTACCCACGCTGCCGGTGTGGTGATCACCCGGGACCCGGTGGCCAGTTATGTGCCTTTAGCCACCAATGATGATGTGGTGGTAACCCAGTATATTATGACCACCTTGGAAGAACTGGGTCTGCTGAAAATGGACTTCCTGGGTCTGCGCACCTTAACGGTGATCCACGACGCAGCCCGGGAGGCAAATATAGACATCAATACGATTGATATTAACGATCCGGCGGTGTACAAGCTGTTTGCCGCCGGCAAGACGGAGGGCATTTTCCAGTTTGAGTCCGCCGGCATGAAAGAAATGCTGCAAAAGCTGCGCCCCACTTGCTTGGAACACCTGATCGCTGCCACTTCGCTTTACCGACCCGGTCCCGCGGACCAGATTGACGGCTATGTGGCCTGCGCCAACGATCCCTCCAAGGTGCGGTACAAAACCCCGCTGTTAAAGCCGATCTTGGAGAATACCTACGGCTTTATCGTCTACCAAGAGCAGGTCATGCAGATCTTTCGGGCACTGGCCGGGTATAGCTACGGCCAGGCGGATGTGGTGCGCCGTGCCATGAGTAAGAAAAAGCACGATGTGATGGAGCGGGAGCGCACCCACTTTGTCACCGGCGCTGTGGCGAACGGTGTGGAGGAGGCGGCAGCTAACGCCATATTTGATGATATGGCGGGATTTGCCAGCTATGCCTTTAATAAGTCCCACGCGGCCTGCTATGCCTTGGTGGCTTATCGCACTGCGTATTTGAAGGTGCACGCCCCGGCGCAGTTTATGGCAGCGCTGCTTACCTCTGTGCTGGATCGCAGCAATAAGGTGGCGTCCTATATTGCCGAGTGTAAGCGTATGGGCTTGCAGCTGGCACCGCCGGATGTGAACACCTCTATGAAGGGCTTTACCGCAGAGGGCAAAGTGATTCACTATGGGCTTTTGGGCATTAAAAATTTGGGCAGCGAGTTTATCAACGATATTATCGCCGAGCGGGAAAACGGCGCCTTCGAGAGCATTTTTGATTTTTGCCGTAGGCTATGCGACAAGCATTTTAACCGCCGCGCGGTAGAGAGTTTGATCCGCTGCGGTGCGCTGGATCACTTGGGGGCGAACCGTCGCCAGATGCTTCAGGCGCTGCCGGCCATCGTCAGCAATTTGGACGAATATAAAAACAGTTTGCGTTACGGGCAGGTGGGTTTCTTTGAGTTGTCCGGCGGGCAGGATTTTGGCTTTGAATTCGATTTGCCCCAAGTGGAGGAGTTCCCAAAGAATGAGTGCCTGAAGATGGAAAAGGAAATGACCGGTCTGTTCCTGTCCGGCCACCCTATGGATAAATACGATCGGGTTCTGGACCATTTGGGCTATCCCCGCACAGCACAGTTGCTGGCACCGGACGGCCCTTACAAGGACGGCCAAACGGTGACCCTATGCGGCAGTGTGACCGGTATTACTATGAAAAAGACCCGCACCGGGGAGAGTATGGCTTTCGTACAGCTTAGTGATCCGCTGGGCAGTATGGAGGTGCTGGTGTTCCCCAAGGTGCTCACCCGGTATGCCCGTTTCATTGCCGAGGGCAAGGTGATCACCGTGACCGGCGCTCTGTCTCTGGAGGAGGAGAAGGACGCCAAGATTTTGGCTAACACCATTGACGGGCCACCCACGGCGCAAACACTGCCGTTGACGGAACACGCGGCGGTACTTCCGGCAGAGGAGAAGCGCCACAAGCACCGGGGACTGTTTTTGCGATTAGACAGCCAAACAGACCCCAGGCTGCACAAAGCGCAGGTTGTGACTTCCATTTTTGACGGACCGGAGCCGCTGTGGTACTACTATAAGGACACCGGACGCTATGTGCGCGCCCCGCAGCAGGACTTTGTGTCGGTCAATCCTACCATGCTGGCAGAATTGAAACGCATTTTAGGGCATGATAATGTTGTCTATATTGCACAGTAATAGCAGACAAAAATTTTGCTATTATGACAAAGTTTTACCGCTTTTGCCCAGAATTGGAAAGGGCGTCTTGACTTTTTTCTGCCAAATTAGTACAATGTGATTTGAATGTAATTTGATGTGGAGGCTGAAAGGCATGAAGACAATAGCAGTTTTGACCAGTGGTGGCGACTCTCCCGGCATGAACGCCGCTGTGCGCGCTGTGGTGCGTACCGCCTGTGAAAACGGGATTCGCGTGTTAGGCGTGATCCGCGGCTATAACGGTTTGATCAACGGCGATTTTGTGGAGATGGATTTGCGCTCTGTTTCGGATATTATTCATCGGGGCGGCACCAAGCTCTATTCTGCCCGCAGCGTGGAGTTCGCTACGGAGGAGGGTATGCGCAAGGCCATTCGCGTTTGCCGTGAGAATGGCATTGAGGGCGTAGTGGTCATCGGCGGCGACGGTTCTTTCCGTGGGGCCCGTGATCTGTCCCAGAGAGGTATTCCCTGTGTGGGTCTGCCCGGCACGATCGATAACGATATTGCTTGCTGTGACTATACCATTGGGTATGATACCTGTATGAACACCATTATGGAGATGGTGGATCGCATTCGCGATACGGCCGAAAGCCACGACCGCTGCATGGTGGTTGAGGTGATGGGTCGTCGTGCCGGTTATCTGGCGCTGAACGCCGGCATTGCCGTAGGCGCTACCGCAATTCTGATTCCGGAGATCGAGTTTGATATTCAAAAGGATGTAATTGAGCGGATGAAGCGCACCCTGCGCACGGACAAAAAGCACTTTTTGATCATTGTGGCCGAGGGTGTTGGGATCAATGTGAACGAGTTGGCCAAGGAGATCCAGGCTAAGACCGGCGTGGAGTCTCGTGCCTGTGTGCTGGGTCATGTGCAGCGCGGCGGTTCGCCTACTGCTCGCGACCGTGTGTTGGCAACCCAAATGGGCAACTATGCAGTAAAGAACCTGTTGATGAAGGGCATTGGCAATCGTGTGGTGGCCATTCATCAGGACAAAATTGTAGATTACGATATTTTTGAGGCTCTGAATATGGAGAAACACGTTGATCCGGAGCTGTACCAGACCGCTTTGGAAGTGTCTATTTAACTTTATCTTACAAAATTGTAAAAACACCGTCGGTGCGTGCTTGCCCGACGGTGTTTTTTATTTGCTGCCATTATTTTGCACGGCAGTTTTGGTACTTTTATCGCATACTAAAACGGGTGATAAAATGAAAAAGTGTGTGCGTGCAGCTACGGCAGTACTGGCCGTGGTGCTTGCGGTGATCTACGGCTTGGTTGGCTTTGGCTGTTGGGCTTTGCCGGACACGGTGCGTACCGGCGGCGGAGATGCAGCTTACTTTGGCGGCTTGTTTACCGTCAGCGGCGGGCGTGCCGGAGCGGTGGACGCCCGGCAGGAGACGGCCGTCTCCGGGACGCAAAAAGAGGTGCTCCTGTTGAACGCGGTGCCGGTAAAGCCTGTGGCGCTGCAAAAAACGGCGCCGCGGCAGGTGGCGGTCAGCGGCAGTGCCTTCGGAATTAAGATCTATACAGACGGTGTGCTGGTGGTGGGTACCCGGGATGTGCAGGTGGACGGAAAGGCGATGAACCCTGCCGCCAAGGCCGGTATACAAAGCGGTGACTTGATTGTAGCGATAGACGGCAAAAAGGTTAGCGCTTCAGAAGATGTGGCTGCACTGTTTTCTCGCTCCGGCGGTGCCGTATCCGTGCAGGTGAAGCGGGACGGAAAATATAAGACGTTTTCGTTGACTCCGGTGTATTCCAAAGCGGACGGCAGCTGGAAGGCAGGGGTATGGGTGCGTGACTCCACTGCCGGAATCGGTACGGTGACTTACTATGACCCGCAGACCGGTGTAATGGCGGCGCTGGGTCATCCCATTACCGATGTGGACACCGGTGAGATTATGCCTATTTTACGGGGCGAGGCGGTTGCAGCCAAAGTCACCAAGATTTATAAAAGCAAGGCCGGCAGCACCGGTTCCATTTGCTGTGATTTTTTGCAGCAGCCATTGGGCGCAATGACAGAAAATGACAGCGCCGGTGTGTTCGGTCGATACAGCTGCTCTTTGAAAGGCATGCGAACCTATCCGGTAGCGACTGCGCAGCAGGTAGAGAAAGGAGACTGCCAGGTGCTTACCACCGTGGACGGCGACAACACACCCCGATTGTATAAGGCAAAGATCATTCATATCAGCTACCGGGGCGGCAGCGGCGAAAAGAATATGATTGTGCGGGTAACGGACCCGGTGCTGCTGGCCAAGACAGGCGGCATTGTGCAGGGCATGAGCGGTTCTCCAATTCTGCAAAACGGGCGGCTGGTAGGTGCTCTGACCCATGTGATCGTGGATAGCCCCCGGCGTGGGTATGCAATTTTTGCAG
>OJPM01000923.1_pt1 | contig 17061 bp, 14 predicted proteins | sample 1598471 | NCBI WGS metagenome assembly OJPM01 (sample SAMN03922484, study PRJEB24848) | human gut metagenome | isolation source: stool sample | host: Homo sapiens | place: Germany | collected 2011-05 | reverse complement strand
CATAAAGCCCTTATAGGGCTTACTCAAGCCTCCGGCTTAGCCGGAGGTTTTGACTCTATGCGGTTTTGCGCGGCGCGGACAGTGCGGGGCAGGGGAGGGGATCAGCCGTCCAGACCGGCCTTCAGGGCCTCCACCGTTCGCCGCAGCTCCTCCAGATTGACAAGGCAGGTGTCCAGCTTTTTCCGGGCGGTGGTGCGGTCCACGTCGGCGGAGAGATCCAGCGCCTTCAGCTGCGCAGTGGAGCGGCGGACGGCCCGGCCAAAGGAATCCACCGTCCGCAGAGGATTGGCGGCCGGGGCGGGCTTGGGCGGAGGCGGGGGCAGCTCGGCGGCTTTCGCCCAGGCGATTGCCCGGTGGACAAGGCCGGGGAAGTCCCCGTTGGCGTTGTTGTGAGCGACATATTCCTCCACGGCGGCTTGGAGGTGGACGTTCTTCCGGCGGGCCATTTCATAGGCGTCCGTCATGGTCATCTCGCCCCGCTCGGCCCAGCCGGTCATGGTCTCATCCAGATTCAGAAGATCCAGATACCGCTCCACCGTGGCCCGGCTCAGGTCGCTCTGTGCGGCCATCAGCTCCGCCTGCTCCTTGGTCCCATCGGGGAGCTGTCCGCTTTCCGAGAGGACTTCCCGCAGCGTTTCCAGCTGGCGGGCCATGTCGAAGGGGGAGAGGCTGCGCCGGTGGACGTTGGCGCCCATCAGCGCCCGCAGCTCGGAGAGCTTGTCTGGATACCGGCGGACTTTACAGGGGACGGCGGTCTTGCCCAGCTTCCGGGCGGCCATCACCCGGCGGTGTCCGCTGATGATGCGCCATGTGTTCTCGCCATCGGGCGTGACCACGATGTCCTCCAAAAAGCCGTCCTGCTCCACGGAGCGCATGGTGGAGAGGAACTCGTCGTCCTCCGCCATGGAGAAGCGGTTCAAGGGGTTATCCACCAGAGACGCCACGGGCAGCTGGCGGGTCAGTTCGCCGTTGACGGCGCTGGCGTTTTCCGTGGTCTTTTGCAGGGTGGAGAAGATGGAGGGGCTTTTTTTACCTGCCATGGATCAGCCCTCCATTCTTGCCAGCATTTCGTCGCACAGGGCGGCGTAATCGCCGGTGGCGGTGCAGCGGGGGGAGAAGAAGCACAGGGGCTGGAGGGCCAGCGGGGCCTTCTTCACGTCGATATTCTTGCGGATGTACGTCTGGAAGGCCAGACCCGGCAGCATGGCGGGGAAGTTGGCGATCATTTCCCGGTCAAGGCTGGAGCCGGTTTCCACGGCGGTCATGAAGATGCCCAAGGCCCGGATGTCCGGGTTGACGATCTCACGGACGGACTGGATGGTCTCCAGCATAACGTCGTAGCCCTCGATGGAGTTTTTATCCACCTTGATGGGGATGAGGACATACTGAACGGCCACCAGCACGTTGATATTGAACAGGCTCTCCAGAGAGGGGGAGCAGTCGAAAAACACGAAATCGTAAGTATCGGGGATCTTGGGCAGGAGGCGGCGCAGGGTGGTGTCCCGGCCAAAGGGCATCTCCTGCATGGCGGCCAGCGCCGGAGCCAGCAGGCTGCCGCCCCGAATCAGGTCGAGGTTTTCGGTGGAGGTGTGGCAGACGGTGTCCGCCAGCGTGGCGGTCTTGGACACGATGACGTCCGTCAGCGTGGCGGCGGGGATCTCCGTCAGGGACAGGTTGCTGGTGGCGTTGCCCTGAGTATCCATGTCCACGATCAAAACCTTTTTGCCACGGCGCACCAGCTCGCCCGCCAGATTGATGGCGGAGGTGGTCTTGCCGGTGCCGCCCTTCTGGTTCATCACGGCGATGGTTTTCATTCCCGGGCACCTCCGTTTTTTTCCAGCTCCTCGATGCTGGCCACCTGCTCTAAAACGCTGTCCAAAATCAGCTGGCTCATGCTCATGTGCAGCTTGGCTGCCGCCATTTTGATGCGTTGATGCGGGCGCGGTCGTCCTCCGTGGCGTAGACCAGCAGCTTGACCTTGTTGCTTTTCTCATCCATCGATAGATCCTCCGTATATGCGACGTTTTGATGGTAATTTCTGAAAACTATTATGACATTATAATGTCATGAGGCCAAGAGGAAAATGGTCGAATTGATGTCAAAAATAATTCGAAATGCCCAAGCAGGGTGTCGGGGGGACGGAAATCTAATTGAACAAAATGATATTTTTGTTCAATTAAAGGAAGGGCGAGCCAGGGAGGGGGGGTGACAGTTGTTTTGACAAAGTGAACGTCTCCCCCGCTTAGGTGCTTTGCCCTCTTTTTACGCTTGCCATACACGCACCGTCAGTATTTCTTGGGAAAATTCGCCTTTCCTAATTGCCAGAGATATTGGTCGATTTCCTTTACGGTATATGATTGCAATACATATAGTTCTGTCTGCGGTTTTGAATCGAATGAGCAGACAACCGCTGCCTGTGTAACCATGATCTCTCCCGCAAGCTCATTTCGCAGGCTCCTCTGCCAACGCATGAACGTGCTGTAGCCGATTCCATGCTCCCGGCACCATTGCCGCTTTGGCATACCGCTTCCGTTGTACGCTTTTATGATTTCGATACATCTCTCTTTTTTCAGGGTTTGAAACTCGTCCGGCATTCCTGAGACCTCCTTGAGGCTTTTGGTACCGATGGGGCTTTTGATACCTCGGTCTCAATTATCTCATCTCTACTTTGATCTTGCCAGACGGTGGATTATGAGGCGCTTACTCTGAGGCCGGGTGGCCATCATTGGTTTCAGCGGTGCAAAATGTGTCCCGCGTTTTACAAAAACAGCAGCAGTTCACAGCAAACAGCCCCGGTCCCTTTCCGTAAAAGGGACCGGAGCTGTTTTTTTGCGTCACTTCATGGAGCGTGCCAGGAACGCGGCGATCTGCGCTCTCGTGCAGGTGGCGGTGGGGTCGAAGTGACCGCCGCCCACGCCGGTGGTGATGCCGTTCTCCACGGCCCAAGACACGGCCTGCGCGTAGTAGCTGTCAGCGGAGACGTCGGTAAAGCTCGCCGCACCGCCCGCCACAGGCTGGCCCGCGGCCCGCCACAGCATCGTCACCATCTGGGCGCGGTTGATGGCGGCGTTGGGGTTCGCGCCGTCAGAGATACCCTTGGTTTTTGCCCAGTTCTGCGCGTTCTCGAACCAGGTCGCGCCGCCGGTCAAGTCCGCATCGTTCTGCCGTGCCAGAATCGTCCACAGCTGTGCCCGGGTGGTGGAGTTGTTGGGCGCATAGCTCGTGGCGGTCATGCCGTTCACCAGCCCACGGGCGCTGACAAAATCGATGGCGCCCTTGGCCCAGTGGTCTTGCGTGTCGATGAAATCCTTAGAGTTATCAACGATTTTGACCGTTGCGCCGCCATTCACGGTGAGCCGGATGCCGTCCTCCGTGGGAATGGAGTTCTTGACGATCTCCTCCGTGCCGTCAGGATGGACAAGCACCGCCACCGTGCCGGGGGTCGCGTTGGAAACGGGAATTTCCACCTTCGTTTCGCCTGTGCCCTTGGGCAGTTCCACCTTGACAGTGGGGGCGGTGCTGCTGTTGCGGGAAGCCTCCACCTCCACGGGGGCCTTGACCGCCTCGCCGTTCTTCTTCGCGTCCTCAACGGCCTTGCTGCTGACCTTCGCCTCCGCCGCCGTCTTGCTTTCACCGTTCTCGATGGTGGTGATGGTCATTCCGGTGGAGCCGTTGGCCGTGGTGGTTTTGGTGGTCTCCTTACCGGAGGTCACGCCGTTTTTGTCGGTTTTGGTTTCCGACTTCGTTTCAGACTTCGTCCCGTCCTTGGAGGTGATGGTCTCGGTCTTGCTTTCCGTCACCGTGCCGTCCTTCTTGGTCTCGGTCCGGGTCTCGCTTTCGACCTTCGAGCCGTCCTTGTTGGTCTCGGTCTCGTTCTTGGTCTCGACCTTCGTTCCGTCCGGTTTCGTCTCCGTTTTCGTCTCGGTCTTGGTCACGGAGCCGTCCTTGCCAGTGGTGGTCTCCACCTTGGTGCCGTCGGGTTTTGTGACCGTCTCCACCTTTGTACCGTCGGGCTTGGTGGCGGTCTCAGGCTTGGTGGGCGTCGTGCTGCTGGAGCCGCCGCCACCACCGGAGGAAGAACCGCCGGAACTGCCGCCCGTAGAGCCGCCGGGCTGAGAGGGCGTGGTGCCGTCGGTAACGGTGACCTTGCAGACCGCGGATTTGCCCGAACCGTCCGCCGCGGTGGCGGTGATCGTCGCGGCACCTGCCTTGACCGCCGTCACGGTGCCGTCAGGGGCTACGGTGGCAACATCCTCGTCAGAGGATGCCCAAGTCAAAGCCTTGTTGGCGGCGTTCTCAGGCGCGACCGTGGCGGTCAGCGTTTCGCTGTTTCCAACAGAAATCGAAGTTTCCGTCTTGTTAAGCGTGATTTGGGAAACAGGGATGATCTCGGGCGTCACGGTGCGGACATAGCCGCAGATGTTGCAGGTGGTGTCCGCGTCATCGTCGTAGATGTGCGCCGCTTTGTCCTTGATGCTTTCGGACTGATCCGGGCAGTCCGCGTCGGTACATTCGTGCCAGTGGTTCGTACCGTCCTTGCTCCAATCGCCGTAGCGGTGTTCATGCGCGGGCGGGGTCACGGTGAGCGTCGCGGGCTCGGAGTATACGGGAGGCGTGCTCACGCGGTCACTGCCCGTATGGTTGTTCGTGTTCCAGAGCACACAGCGGAACAGTTGGCCGCTCTGTGCCGCCGTGACGGACGGGATCGTGTAGCTGGGAATGTAGTTCCAATCGTCCTCCATATAGCTTTTGCCGCCGGCGCCTTCGATGTCCGTCCAGTTTTGGCCGCCGTCGGTGCTGCTCTGCCACTGATACTCCAGCGCGTTGAGATATTGCTTGATCAGCTTGGCGGAGAATGTCACCGAATCACCCACAGCCGCGGACACGCTCTGCGGCTGCTCCGTGACCACAGGTGTGACGCACACAAGGAGCCGCCAGTAACCGGTCACGGTCTTGACCGTATTGCCGGGATAGGTCAGCGTGACATGGAAGCAAACACACTGATAGTCCATTTCATCCGTGATGGTGATGGGATAGGATTCGCCCGCGGGTGGGATCTTAGCCCACTCCTCTTCCGTTGGCATAACGTTTCTGCAGTACTTCCAGCGGTATTCCGCTGTGACGCCCGGCAGAGCGCTTATGGGGTACCAGGTTTTGTCATCGTAAAAACCGGCGGTAATGGTCGCGATCTCGCCCTGAATGAATTCACCGTTTCCCCGCATGGGCGAGGCCGCGCCGCGCAGATATGCGGGACAGTAGTAGGCGGTAAATGTATGGGAATATGTCGTGCCATCCTTATTCGTCGCCGCGCAGCGGAACTTTGCGCCGTGCAGGGAGAAAGGCAGCTCCGCTTGGTAGGTGGCTTTGGTCGCGCCCTCGATTTTCTCCCAGGTATTGCCGCCATCCCGGCTGACCTGCCATTGCAGCGCGGGCGCGGGCGTGCCGGTGACTCCAACGGTCAGAGTCATGTATTCACTGCTCTCGACCACACAGCTGACATCCTCCGTCGGGCTGGTGAACACCGGCACATCGCCGAGGGTCATGCTGCCGTCCGACTTGGGATAGTACTTATTCCCACCGACGGTCACAGTCTCCACCTCTGCATCCTTGGGTATCCAAAGGTAGAGCTTGCCGCTGCCGTCGGTGGTGATACGGCTGTCGTCAAATGTCGCATTGACCGGAAGCCCGGAAAGGGTGACGTCCTCCACGGCGGCATTCTTTTCCGAAAGGGTCAGGGTGACCTTTTTCAGCTCATTGCCGTTGGAATCTTTCACGACCGTGTTCACTGGAACATCCAGATCGACACTGCCGCCGTTGATGACAATGTTGGCACAGTTGACCGTGCCAAGACCGAAGACCAGGCTGTTTGAGATGGTGAGTTTCCCAAGCATCGTCCCCGGTTTGTTCGTGCAGTTGTTGATGAGCGTGATGCCATTGAATGTCAGGGAGGCGCTGGTGCTGCCGTCCATGGCGTGGTCGCCGCGGAGCGTCAGCTTTTCACCGCCGGACTGCCCCTTGATGGTCAGACCGCCCGAACCCTTGAGCGTCCAGACCGCATCGGTGCTGCCTTCGTTGGACCTCATGACACTCTCAGTGTTTTCCATCAGCACGATGGAGAGCTTCGAGCGGTCATCCAGCTCCACGCGCTTGTTCGGACCGCTCAGGTCCAGTCCGTTGAGCTTGACCTCCGCCTCGCCGCCTGTAAGCATACGGATGCCGAAGTCTGTGATAAACTTCCAATCCGCCTGGAGCTTGACGTCCTTCTCAGGGTGATAGTCGATCCAGGTGTCCTTTGCAGAGTCCCCCAGATAGCCCGCACAGAGCGCGGTGTTGTCTCCGCCGGGTGTGCCGCGGAAGGCGAGCACGCCCGAGGCGAGGAGCAGGTTGAGCAGGATCATCTTGCCGCTGGCGCTGTTGTCGGCGGTGGTGATGATGGGCGCGCCCTTCTGCGGATCATGGATGAAGCCGACCGGCGAACTGCCGTCGTCCTGAAAGCCCTCCACGCTCATGATCTTTGTACCAGCCGGAAGCCAGAGGTAGACAGTGTTGTCGCCGACGAGCATGGTGAGATCCTTAATAATGTCATCGTTGACAGTGTTGGGGATATTCACGCGCAGTTGTGTGACCAACGGGCAAAAAGTCGACTGCATGGTGCCGCTGGTAGCGTCGGTGCGGTAGGTGATCATCATGAGGTTCCGGCTCTGGTTCATGTCCTCCAGCTCGACCTTTGTCCGGTAAACAGGATTGCCGCTGTGATCCGTGACGCCGGTGACCGCCTTGCCGGAGGCGTCCGTCAGGTTGGCGTTGCTCCTACGGTCGATCTTCACCGTGCCGCCGGAGTGCTCCCCCTCCAGTGTGCTGCGCGTGACGCGCAGGTTTCCGGCAAAGTCGGCGCTGATCCAGCAGTTTTCAACGGATACGTTGGCTCCCGTTCCGCCGATGGTCTTACCTGCGGCGTAAACGGCGCAGTCCTTGAAATTCACAGTTGCGCCGCTTGCCGCCGAAAGACCGCCCATGAGCGCCAGTGAGGACTGCGCCATGCCCCCGCCGATGAGGTTCAGTGTGCCGCCCTGTTCCACATAGATGGTGGGTGCGCTGCCGCTTTTCAGATAGCTCTTGCCTATGAGCTTCAGGTTCAGCGTCGCGCCGCTGCGCACGGTAAGAAAGGTGTGATCGCGCACGATTGCAAGACCATCGAGCACGACGGTGTGCTCACCCTCCCGCACGTCGATGCCGTAGTAATTATTGTAGTCCGCCGCAAGGACTTTGCTGAAGCCCTCTTTGAGGTTCAGCTCCTGCTGCGTGCTGCCGGAGCTGTAAACATTCTGCTTGATGGAATCTGTATCCCCGGGGCGGTCGGCGTTGCGATAGTACCAGGTTTTTCCCTTGCTGTTTTGGTCCTCATTGTAGCTGAGCACCAGCACGGCATTTCGGATGCCGCTGATCTCCACCTCTTTTTCAGGGCTTACGGTTGTTCCGAGGATCACATTCTTGTAGATGCTGCCGTTCACCGGCTTTGTTATGACAGCCTTTGTGTATGCCGTGTCTCCATTGGTCCCGGAAAGATCCCAGCGGCCGTTGACCTTCAGCGCGCCGTTTTCATTCTCGTTTGAAAGAATCGGGTTCTGTGTTTTCGCGTACAGATAGCCGCCGAGGTCGACCGTCAGGTTCGAGGAAACGTAAATAGCTTCCTTGCCGTCGTATCGGTTGGTCTCCGTACTGTAGCCGTTGGAATAGGCGCGGACGGTTCCGCCACCGCCGATCTCCAGTACATTGGCCTTGATGCCGTAGCCCTGACAGCCGTCATTGCCGTTCCGACCGTCGCTCGTGGCGGTCACCTGACCGCCGACGACGCGCAGTGTTCCGCCCACAAGCAGGGCGACGGGATAGTCATTTTGGTATACACAACCCTTGGTGGTCGCATTAAGCGTGCCGTTCACTGTCAGATTGTTCTTGACATTGAGCGCGTAGAAGTCCAGATCGTTTCCCTGTGCCTCTGCGGTGACGCACGTCCCGGCGCCAACGGCCATGCTCCGCGTCACGGTTCCATTCATGTAGCTGCGCAGTGTCAGATCCACGCTCCCGCTTGTCTCAATGCCGCCGGACTGAATGGGGAAGGTCTGGGCTTCAATGGTCAGGCTCCCGCTGCCGGAGAAGCGGACGGTATTGCCCCAGATGCCGAGATAGCGCGGCGTATTCACACCGGAAGTGGCGGGCATATACTTCAAGCTACTGGAATCACCAATGTAATTGCTGCCCTCAAGCACGATGTTCAGCGTCCCGACATTACGGCTGTCGAGAAAGACGTTATAGTAATTGAATATGCCGGGCAATTGCTCGGACGAGACCTTTGTATAAGTGTCGATCGTGCAGTTTCGCAGCGTCAGCGTCTTCGTGGCGGCGTCATACTTGAAGCCGCCGGTCGTATCGTAAGTGCTGCTTATAGAGCTTTGTGTGATGTCGAGAACGGTGCTGCCGAGGGTAATCGTGCCATTCGCCGCCCGCGCACTGATGCCATTCGCCGCCCGCATTACGGCAGGGCTTTTTTCGGCGGCTACGACATCACTGCCAAGTTCATCATCCGCTGGTGCGGATGATCCCTCGTCCTCGGCGGGGGCGTTCGGGTCTTCGTCCCCGGCGGGTGCGTCAGGCTGCTCCTTACCAGACTGCTCCTCATCCGCGCCGCCCGGGGCGGGGACAGGGTCTTCTTCAGGGGTCGGCGTGCTGCCGGTTTCGTCCGCAAGCTTCGGAGCGCGGCAATCTTCGGGCTGCGCGTCCTCTGCGCCGCAGACGGGACAGTCAGGGTTCATGGCCTCTTCCGTGCAGGCTGTTTCGCAGATGCATGGGGAAACATCTTCTCCCCTTCCCTCGTCATCCGCGAACGCTGTTGTGGGGATCAGGGTCAGGCACAGAGCAAACGCGGTAAGCAAGCTAAGAAATCTTCTTTTCATTGTGATCCCTCCATGATGAAAGAGTTTGGGCTTCTCCAAGGGGATACCCCCTTGCCTAAATTTGTTTTTCCGTCAGGGCCTCAAAGCCTTTTTCCGCCTGCTGGACGGTCTTTTGGATGATGCCCAAAGCCATTGTGTGCAAATCCATCCGCAAGACTGCCGCCGTGATCGCCGCCCGCTTCTCCTTCGGTACGTCATAGAGTTTCAACGAGCAGTCCAGAAAGCGAGAGATCTTGGCCTCCATCGTGAAATACACGTCACAGGGAACCGACATGAACCCCCGCATAATGTTGGCGGATGCGATCTCCATTTCGTAGAAGTCCTTGGGCTGCGCCTCCGGCAGATAAGGCCCGAAGATAACTTGCAGCCGTTTCGTTGTGCTTTTGTAAAGATATGCCGCGATGGAGGGCAGGGAGTATGCCATCACATACAGCTCCCGCAGCGGCTCGGTCAGCTCGGCGATGTGGAGCTGGAGGGCCGTTTCCACGGCGTACAGGAGCACAGGATCTTGTTCCCCGCTGTGCTGCCCCGCCAGAGCGAATTGCCCGCTGAACATCCGCTTTACCAATTCCAGCAGCAGTGCCTCCTTACTGGGAAAAACATGGAAGAACGAGCTCTGTCCGATGCCCGCCGCCTTTGCGATCTCTCCGGTCGTAGTTCTGGTGTAGCCCTTTTCCAGGAACAACGCCACCGCCGCCCGTAATACCTTTTGCTGCGTTACCAGACCGTTTAACAGTTTTCCTCTTGGCAAAATAATCAACCCCTAATATCATGCTTGCGATTGCACTTTTATAATAGCATGAGCCATTCCATCACGCAAGAAAAATTTGGGGCACCATGCCAGAAAAATTGGAGTCCCCTGTTCCTGACCCACTTTTGACCCGGAATAGGATTGTTAGCGTTCGCCAGGAAAACCACTGCGGGCTCAACTGAAATCGCTAATCAAAGCTCAGATAGAAAAACCAAACAACCCAGATTGGCAAATAAATATTATTCTTCTTGCTGGTCAGCCAGCAGCTCAACGGCCTTTACTTTGCCAGTCTGTACAGAAACTGTATCCAGTTTCTTCCCGCGGAAACTCTCGCCCCGCAGCTTGAATACCGTAGCTTCATCAAAGATGCGGTCCAGCGCACACAGAAGTGTAGAGTCCTCATTAAAGTCCTCACGCCAGAGAGCCGGATTTTTGTTGCTGGTGAGAACCATGTTAAAATTGCCTTCCTTGTTGTAGCGACGGTCGATCAGGTCAAAGAACAGCCGCGTATTCAGGCCGGAAGCGACACGGTGCTGCGGTTTTACCTGCGCCAGACCGTCAGCAAGGACGGCGGCGCAGAGGTGCTCTGCTCCCCTGCCGGTCTTATCACTGAAAGCGACTGCGGCCCGGTGCGAAGAAAGGTGCTGGCTACCGGCGTGCTATCCCGAGCCGTCACCATACCTGCGTCGGAGCTGCAAGTCTATCTCAACTCCCTTCCCCGCTTGCTGACTGAGCATCATGACATCACTCTCAGCGGAACGAATTCCGACATTGTTTACGTGAAGGACTTTCACGGCTATGGCAGCCTCTCGTTCCACGCGAACAATTTGGGAGACTGCGTGTTTACGCGGGGCTTTACACTGAAAAACTGCAGTGCGCCGGTGATAATGGAGAAGCTGAAATGGGAACTTGGATCAAACATACCGTATGGTGAAAGCTGCGTCTACTGCTCGACCAGCGAGGTTATGGCGCGGGAGTGTTCCTTTACCGGCTATGTGTCACCTAACGGAGGACAGGTCGGGCGTGCCGCAACAACAGTCAACCGCGGTTGTTGTGATCTTTGGGATTGTAAATTTCATAATTTTGAAATGGTTATCAACTGTTTTGGTGCCGGGCATATCGACATAATTGAAACAGAACTAGGGGGAGAATACGGCGGCAGCAAGTACGGCGTATTTACCGATCTCGGTGGGGTGGCCATGCTTTCGGACAAGGTCCCAGCCACGCTGGGCAGCGGCGGAAATGTAACGAGAAACGGCGGCGTGATTATACAGGGCGGTAAATTTATATAAGGAGAAACGGCATGATCTTGTATTTATACAAGCTTGGGACAAATACGCCCGCGCTGACCATCAAAAACGCGCGGAGTTACACGGCAGACAGCGTGACGGACGAGGATGGGGCGGTATATAGGCCCTTGGCGGAGGACTATGAGTTGTCCGGCAAGGCGGACTGCTCGGAGACCCTGCGGGCCGACTACCGCGCGGCGCATCCCACACAGGAGACCCGGCTGGAGGAGCTGGAGACGCTGGTGGCGGCGCTGCTGTTCGGAGGTGAGGGCGTATGAGTACGGCTGTGGCGCTGCTGTGCCGTGTGGCACGGCGGAGAGTGGAGCGGGGCGAGGATTCATTTCATCGCCCTGCTCCCGGATGTAGCTAAACAGGGCGATCCAATCGAAGGAATTTCCGTTGCAGGTTTCCAGCATCCGGCAGCCAGCGCCGGACAGCTCCACACCGGCATCATCACGGCCACCGTGATAGAGATGGATACCACCGAAGAACTCATGACAGAGCCAGCCGTCACGAGCCTTTTGCTCCCAATCTACTTTTTGCAGTCCCAGCATTTCCGCCAAATCAACCCAATTATGTATTTTTGAGGTAAATCGGAGACAGTCAATCAGTATCTCTATAAAATCACCATCAAACCATTGATATGAAAGGCTTTGGTACAAACCACCATGACTAATAGCACCCCCGTGCTACCAGCCGGGGGTCAAGTGCGGTTTCCTGCACTTTTCCGGCGTCTTACAGTTCCGCAGCCGCAGCCGTGCCAGGCTGCGACGTGCCAGGCTGCGAATTTTGTATGACAGTGAGTACAGCGACGAGCCGACGCATCAAGCGCTTTTTCACTTGCTGGTCATGCACGTCGGGGCCGCCGTTCCCCGGGGCCCCACCGCTCGCGCGGTTCCCCCCGGCACAGACGTCCCCGCCTGCGCTGACCATATTGCTGAAGAGCTTATAGCTGTCGTAGACCTTGCTGTACTTCTTGTGATACGCGAAAATCTGCTTACTGAGCATGAGCTTGTTGCCGCCGTACCAGTATTCGATCGCAACGAACTACGTCATGCCGGTCAGGGAGATCAGCAGACCGCCGAAACCGTAGTTGTTCAGCTTCCGGTGCTGGGAGAACAGCGTCACCCAAGCGCCGCGATCCTTCCGCCCGAAGTCCCGGCAGTTGAAGATGATCTGACACTCGTCAATGATGACCATGGTCTGACCCTCAACGCCGATTTTGTGATGCTCCAACGCGTATTCTACCAACCGCTTGGCGGTCAACTCGGAGTTACCAACGGCATGGCAGATGGCACCTTCGGCGTCAACAATACCTGCACCCGTGGGCAGAGTGTGACGTTCCTGTACCGTGCGCTGGGCACGGCTCCCAGCACGGTCAACGGCTTTACCGATGTGGCGGCTGATTCCTTCTGCGCTGGTGCTGTGTGGCATGGGCAGTGGAGAACGGCGTGACCAACAGCACGTCCGCTACCACGTTCAGCCCCGCCGATGGCTGCACCCGTGCACAAATCGTCACGTTCCTGTATCGTGCCTATCAGGGCAAGTAAATCCCTATAAAATGAGCAGTTCCCCGCCACTCGGCGGGGAACTGCTCTATGCAAAGCGAAACTTGACATCACGAAAGAAATCGCTATAATGAAAATAGAAAGAGGCGCTACCGGCAGATGGTTAGCTCCCCACTTGGTTAAGAAGTAACCGCTTGCTTGGAGGCTGGGCGGTTACTTCTTTTTTGCCTGAATGAACAGGCTGCAAATACCGATGATGACAAGGCAAAGTTGAAGAACTTCGGATGTACTCATGAGCAGCCCCCCTTTCGCAAGATCAGGGGGCAAGAAGTTACCCCCGGAAATGGGGGCCAAACCGCCGCCGTTAACTGGTAGCGCCACGGTGAGCATATCATAAAGAACGACAAAATGCAACTTTTTACGCTGTTCCGAAGCCAGAATAAGGGGCTGATTTCTACCCCTATATTTACCCCTAACAGCTTTTATAACAGCTTACCGTATTTTACAGAAAAACCAGCAAACCCTTGAAAAAACTACGTTCTTTTACGCGCATTTTCTTTATTTTACACCTCTTTGAAATTTCATTGTATTATCTCCTCGCATTCTTGTATTTTTCGCTGGTATAACGCAATTATACCGAACCTGCGGCAAAATAGCAACATATCAGTACGCTCCGTAGGAGATCAGTCAATTTTGGAGGTTCTCCCCGCCGTCACACAGCATCGTACCGCCGCTTCCGGCTTTTGGGAGATTCCGGGAGCGTCATGGCCAGTTGCCCGGAGGAGCCGGCCCATACCCGCAGCCGATAACGCCGCCCGGATCGCCGACACAGTTTCCCTTTCTGACACGCAGTCTTTGCGATCCGCGTGTCACGTTCTCATACTTACGAGGTCTTGATCTCGTTTGCCGCAAAATACCGGCAGCCGCAACCGTGTCTGCCAGTGTTTAAGCGGGCTGTATATGTCTCACGTGAGTTTTGGCCGGGTGTTTCTGTCGGGCGCCGCACGACCTTGTCTCGCGTGAAAAAGGCAGCTGCCACAAAAATAAGCCTTTTCGCTTACTTGTGGCAGCTGTTCTTTGTGCGGTCTTATCTCAACGAATTTATCAGGACGCTTCCATCAATGTGCTGAGCTGGTAGACTTTCTGGCTGGACTTTTCGCCGGTCTTCCAGAAGAATTTGCCGGTGAAGCCATATACAATGGCCAGTACAGGGCACAGCCAGCAGAACATGGTAAAGGGCAGATACGACATGGTGGAGACCCCCAAGGTGCCCGCCATATAGGCGCCGCACAGAGACCACGGAACCAGAGGGCTGATGATCGTGCCGGAGTCCTCCAAGGTACGGGAGAGGGTCTGGGGCAGGAGGTTTTTCTTCTTGAACTCGTCGATATACATTCTGCCGCCCACCACGATTGCCAAGGTCTGAGATGCTGTTGCCATCAGCAGCAGCGTGCACGTCAGGACAACAGCGGTGACAAGCCCGCCGGTAGACTTCACCAGAGGGTCCATTTTGGATAGCAGAGCCTCCAGCAAGCCGGTCTTTTCCATGATGGAGCCGTACAGCATACCGAGGATGCCCAGAGCCGCCGTCCACAGCATACTTTGCAGCCCACCTCTGTTCACCAGCCGGTTGAACTCGGGCAGCGCGGTGTCAATGGAGTATCCGCTGTCCAGAATATTCAAAATACCGGAGAGCGACTGCCCCTGAACGAGCATCGCCAACACCACAGCCACCAGAGTGGAGACCATCAGCGTGGGAATGGAGGGACACTTGCAGACCGCCATGACAATGACCACCACGGCGGGCATCTACGGCAGTTCTCTTTCCAGAGTATATCACATAGGGAATTTCACTTTTACATTCAAGTGCGAAACGCTGTAAAGCATATATACTATACGAAGACTGGAGCTGAAAACTTAGAACGCTTTCTGCGAATCTGTATGTCCCTGCGCAGACAGTCCATGCATATGGAAAATGGGATTTGATTGAGTTTCAGAGCGGTTTGTGCTACAATCATTCTGAAACTATCTGCCATTCAGGATACAAACGCCACAGAAAGTCCAGAGGAAACGTCAGCATGACCAGAAGCGAATTTGACCGGAAATACACATCACAGCTCAACCCGCAGCAGTTGGCGGCGGTACACGCCGTCGACGGCGCAGTGCTGCTTTTGGCCGTACCCGGCAGCGGAAAAACCACGGTGTTGGTGACCCGGCTGGGCTATATGCTCTGCTGCTGCGGGATCTCTCCGGACGCGATCCTGACCATGACCTACACCAAGGCGGCCACCAGGGAAATGCAGAAGCGGTTCGTCCGGCTTTTTGGCCAGGATTGTCCGCAGGTCCCGGAGATTCGCACGATCAACGGCGTTTCCTCCAAAATCATCGATTTTTATACCCGGACACATGGCAGCGGAAGCGCCTTTACAGTGGCTGAAAATGAAGGAGAATTGGCAAAAATCGTTTCCGATCTGTACCGGGAGCTCAGCGGCGAGTTCGCCACACAGAGCGTGATCAAGGAGCTTCGCAAGGGGATCGCCTATGTGAAGAACATGATGCTTGGCAAAGAGAATATCGTTGAATTGGACACCGGGTTTGACCAGTTCCCGGAGCTGTATGCACAGTACAATCTGGCGCTGCGGCAGCGCCGGTGGATGGATTATGACGACCAGATGATCTACGCCAAGACCATTCTGGAAAATTATCCGGATATTCTGGCCTATTTTCAGGACGCCTTTCCCTATATCTGCGTGGACGAGGCGCAGGATACCTCCAAAATTCAGCACGCCATCATTCAGCTGCTGGCCCGGAAAACCGGCAACCTTTTTATGGTCGGAGACGAGGATCAGAGCATTTACGGCTTCCGGGCCGCCTATCCCGACGCGCTGATGCGGTTTGAGCAGACCTATCCCAAGGCCCGGGTGCTGCTGATGGAGGAAAACTACCGCTCCACGCCGGAGATCCTCCATCTGGCCAACGGGTTTATCCGGAAAAATACGGACCGCCGCCCCAAGACCGTCCGCCCCACCAGAGTGTCCGGGGCGAACGTACACCTGATCTCGGCGGCAGACCGCACGGCCCAGTACGCATGGCTGCTGGACATGGCGGCCCATTGCGATGGGCAGACGGCGGTCCTGTACCGCAACAACGACAGCGCCCTGCCGCTGATCGACCTGATGGAGCGGCAGGGCTTTCCCTACCGGTGCAGACAGATGGATGACACCTTTTTCACCCATCGGATAGTTGCGGATCTTCTGGGCATCATCGCCTTTGCCAATGACCGGAAAAACACGGAGGCGTTTCTCCGCATCTACTATAAAATCGGCTGCGGCATCACCAAAAAGGCCGCGGAATATGCCTGTGAAGCCTGTCAGCGCTCTGGGAAAACGGTTCTGGAGGAGCTGCTCACCTTCTCCCCTCTCTCCCAGTATGCCCGGGACAGCGCTGCCGGACTGATGGACCTGCTGCCGCAGCTTCTGGAGGAGACGGCGGCCCGGGGCTTGAAACGGATCTGGACGGAGCTGCGCTACAAGGATTATGTGGAACAGCAGCAATTAGACGGCAACAAGTTTGAGATCCTGACCCTGCTGGCGGAACGGGAAGCCGATCTGAATACGCTGGTCGCCCGGCTGGACTACCTGCGGATGCTGGTCTCCGCGCCGCCGGAGCCCTCATCGGAGGGGCTGATCCTCTCCACCGTCCATTCCAGCAAGGGCCTGGAATATGAAACGGTTTACCTTCTGGATGTGCTGGATGGGATCCTGCCAGCCGTTACGGAGCCGAAGGGCCCGGAGGAACAACGGCGGTATCAGGAGGAGCGCAGGCTCTTTTATGTGGCGATGACCCGGGCAAAGGACCATCTGTACCTGTTCTCCTGCCTCGACCGCGGCTCTGCGTTTATCAGAGAATTGCAACGGGAGCTGCCGGTGGAAAAAACCGAGGAGGATGACCTCTTCGCCGCCTTGCGAGAGGAGCTCTGCGGAAAAGCCTATTACCACGGACAAAAAGGCCGGGGCACCATCAAGGCCGCCTGCGAAGGGCGCTGCATGATCGCCTATCCCGGCGGCGAAACGGAGCTTTTGACCGTTGGTCAGATGTATGACCGGCGGCGGATTCTGCGGGCCGCACCCAACCGCACCGCCGTTCAGGGAAAGCTGCAGACGGCCATCCCCCCTGCCGGACAAACTGTTCCGCAGCGGGACAGGAGCCTGACGTCGGAGGAAACGACGGCGCTGATGGCCGGTGCGGTACGTGGCCGGAAGGTGATCCACACAGCCTTCGGCACGGGAACCATCGTCAGCTGTCAGGGAGCCGTTATGACCGTACAGTTTCCGCAATCCGGCGAAAAGAAATTCGTCCTGCCGGATGCCATGCGGCGGGGCCTGCTGCGCTATGACAGCGATGATTCGGTGTAGGAAAGCACTCATAGCGTTCCCATTCGTCTCAATCACTCAACTGTAAGGAGGATTTTTGTCAATAACCCCCACCAAATCTAACGATTTGGAGAGGGCTTGCGAGAAATCGTAAGCCCTGATTGACTACCCTAAGTGTTTCGAGCACTA
>OJPM01000909.1_pt1 | contig 17293 bp, 7 predicted proteins | sample 1598471 | NCBI WGS metagenome assembly OJPM01 (sample SAMN03922484, study PRJEB24848) | human gut metagenome | isolation source: stool sample | host: Homo sapiens | place: Germany | collected 2011-05 | reverse complement strand
GTTTCGTATGACACCTAATGGAAATCATATGCTTCGGCTTTTAACTCACAGCTAACGGTTAACAGCTCACAGCTCACAGCTCACAGCTAACGGCTAATAGCTTATAGCTGACAGCTCATAGCTGACAGCTCACAGCTGATAGCTTTTATCTTCTTACCACTTTCCTCACCACGGTCATAGATTCTTCGCTGGCGCTCAGGATGACGTCTTATGGTTTTCTTCATCACAGCAGCAAGTCTTCGACATCGCTTCAGGGTAACGCTTATCGTCAGTCGTCATTCTGAACGGTAGCAAGAATGCCTTGTGGGAAAGACGGGAAACAACAACATGACACCGAGTGAAGAATCTATTACCCGGATGACATCTTACCACTTTCCTCACCACGGGTATAGATCCTTCGCTCGCGCTCAGGATGACGTCTTACCGTCTTCCTCATTACGGTAATAGATCCTTCACGTTCGCTTCGGATGACGTTTAACATTTCCCTCACTACAACAAACAAATCCTTTGCTGATGTTTCGTATGACACCTAATGGAAATCATATGCTTCGGCTTTTAACTCACAGCTAATGGCTAACAGCTCACAGCTAACGGTTAACAGCTCACAGCTAACAGCTGATAGCTTTTATCTTCTTACCACTTTTCCCCCCACGGTAACAGATCCTTCGCTATCGCTTCAGGATGACGTCTTATGGTCTTCGACATCGCTTCGGGGTGACGCTTATCGTCAGTCGTCATTCTGAACGGTGGCAAGAATGCCTTGTGGGAAAGACGGGAAACAACAACATGACACCGAGTGAAGAATCTATTACTTTGAATGACATCTTACCACTTTCCTCATTACGGTAACAGATCTTTCACATTCGCTTCGGATGACATCTTATGGTTTTCTTCATCACAGCAGCAAGTCTTCGACATCGCTTCGGGGTGACGCTTATCGTCAATCGTCATTCTGAACGGAGGCAAAAATGCCTTGTGGGAAAAACGGGAAACAGCAACATGACAACGAGTGAAGAATCTATGACTCTAATGACGCCTTACCACTTTCCTCACCACGGCAGCAAATTCTTCGCTGCCGCTCACACGAGGACGCTTAACGTTTCCCGTCATAGTGACTCTTTCCTTCAATCGTCATTCTGAACGGTGGCAAGAATGCTTTGTGGGAAAGACGGGAAGCGGAACGATGACACAGAGTGAAGAATCTATGATTCTGATGACATCTTACGGCTTTCCTCACCACGGGTATAGATCCTTCACGTTCGCTTCGGATGACGTTTAACGTTTTCCTCACTACAACAGCAAATCCTTTGCTGTTGTTTCGTATGACACCTAATGGAAATCATATGCTTCAGCTTTTAACTCACAGCTAATAGCTAACAGCTAATGGCTAACAACTTGTAGCTGACCGCTCACAGCTAATAGCTTTTATCTTCTTCCTTCAATCGTCATTCTAATGGATGCAAGAATGCTGTTCGAGAAAAACGGGAAACAGCAACATGACACCGAGTGAAGAATCTATGACTCTGATGACATCTTACCACTTTCCTCACCACGGTAACAGATCCTTCGCTATCGCTTCAGGATGACGTCTTATGGTCTTCTTCATCACAGCAGCAAGTCTTCGACATCGCTTCGGGGTGACGCTTATCGTCAGTCGTCATTCTGAACGGTGGCAAGAATGCTGTTCAAAAAAACGGGAAACAGGACAGTGACACAGAGTGAAGAATCTATGACTCTGATGACATCTTACCGCTTTCCTCACCACGGGTACAGATCCTTCACATTCGCTTCGGATGACGTTTGACTGTCAGCTTATCCTCACTCATACAAAAATACGGTACCCATCACATCTGACGAGTACCGTATTTTATGTTTCTTAAGTTATTTCCTTACCCTTGCTTTCCGTTACGCTTTCGGGGAAATATGAGAACCGTACACATCGCGGTAATCATTTTTCGCTTTATCGTCTTCGCTGTTGACGCGGACACGTTCTACCTTGTTTCTTTCATTGTCCTTGCCGGAAATGCGGTCGACACGGATACGATCCAGACGGATCTGGCGGAGTTCCGGTTCGAACTCATTCATGGCTCTGTCCATATTGTCGTCCACCGGCGCGCCATTCTTCAATGCACGATAGAACATCGCCGCAAATTCATAGCGGGTCATGGAACGGTCACCCTTGAACTCACCGTCCGGATAACCTTCGATAATACCGTTTCCTGCCAATGTAGCCACATATTCATAAGCCCAGTGGTTTTCCGGCACATCGGGGAAATCCTTCTTCTTACCCATATCCAGGATGCCAAGAATGGAATTCATCTTCTGCTCCATGGTATCCAGGCGCTTCTTCAAGTCCTTGTTCTCATCACGGAGATCGACGATTTCTTTTGCCATGGCTACTTTGGATGTGGATACATGGTTGCCCTGTCCCAGCTTCACGCTGACTCCGGCATTCACCAAGTTTTCACCGGCACCGAAGGAACCGCCTACACTAAACATGGTATCTTCATTAGGGCGGTAGAATGCGCCTACCGATACGGCATGAGCGTCTTTGTAGTTGCCGTAGCCGGCTGCGAAATCCCACTTATCATCCGGGTCGAAATCAAGGGGATGAAGGGCTGCCAATGCTGCAGCGCCCGCTCCTACACGGTTCACACGGGTTCCCAGTTCGCCTACTTTATTGGTTACATTTTTGATATCCTGCGAAGACGCAATGCCGGAAACGGAATAAGTGCTGCCGTCATTACGGGTGAAGTTCAACGTATCCCCGCTGAGTGAAGCAGATGATGTATAGCTGTCCTGCAATCCGGTAACGGTTGCTGTCGTTCCATCACTGTTTGTCAGCGTAGCAGTGCCTGTACCGTTCGCAGCATAGGTAGCCGTGCCGCCGGTTACTACCGTATCCTTGGCATTGATCGTGTATATAGCATGTCCATCCCCAGGATCTGCCGTCTTATTCACCGACGTAATATTCGTCCCGGCCCTTACTTCTGTGGAAGCAGCCGCTACGATGGATGTTTTTGCTTTCCTCAGCTGCGCTACATTGACAGCATCAGTATCATTTGTGCCGGCTGCAACTCCGGTAATCTGGCGGGTGATACCTTTGGACGTATCGCCTACGGAAACAGCTGCTTGCGTAGATTTCCATACCGAAGATGTATCCGTGGAATTCGTACCTGTTCCGGGATCATAGCCCGCAACGCCTTTATCCACGGACGCCACAGAACCTGCACCAAGCGCTACACCGCCTTCTTTGGTCACGTTGGCTTCACTGCCGATGGCTACAGCATTCTTGACACTGGTACTGGTACCGTTTTGAGACGAACCGATGACAACGCTGCCGTCGGCACCTGTCAGTGTTCTCTTATCCCCAAAGACAACAGCGCCATTTGTATTAGTTACATTATTGTCAGAACCGATGACGGAAACATTCTTGACATTAGTAGCAGTATTATTATAACCGGTGATCGAGTTGTAGGTACTCGGACTGCCGCTGGTACCGGTCACGGTATTGTTAACGCCAATAATGGATGTTTTCTGGGTATAATCCGCTTTGTTGCCACCGCCAATAGCTAAAGTGGCACCGCCGCTCTTGGAAGCCCGGACAGATGCTCTTAATTTATCTGCAAAGGCCTTTGCTGAAGAACCACCATCCTCAGGTGTATCATATAAGGGAGTATATGAGTTGGTAATTTCATTGCCGGCACCATAAATAAGAGAGCCATTGGAATTAGCTGTGCGGTTGGCAACACCGCTGACCGTATTAGCTATACCTGAATAATAACTTCCTGTTTTCGATTCAATGCTATTCAAAGAACCTGTAATGGTGGCTCCTAAATTCTTTACCGGATTTGCCAGTCGTCCACCATTGTAATCACTGGAGATGATATTATAGACGCCGGTACTTGTCGTAAAAGCGCCATTGCTGAAACTGTTGGCACCGATGGTGGTGGCATAGACATTCAACGCGTCTGTCCGCGTAGAAGCGCTGTCTACCGTGGTATCCCCCAGTGCGCCTTTGTAATTATGTGAACCGATCATCGTACTGCCGGTACGGGCAAATGTATTATCGCCGATAGCAACACTTCCAACAACCTTCGTCGGATCAGCCGGGATTCGTGACGAAGAGAACCAACCTCCGCTAAATGTTGTCTGTCCAAAGGCAAAGCTGGCTTCTCCGCCGCCAGCCATATTTTCTATGTGTGCGTTTTTGCCGATGGCAATGCTGCCGCCCTGGCTGGCATAGTTATTGATATTAGCACCGTTGCCTACCGCAACATCCCCGGTTGCCGCACTTGCACCATTGGAATAGACAATTGAAGCCCCTTTGCCAATGGCCACATTTTCTGCTTTCGGCGCGTCACTGCCCGTGCCATATGCCACGCCGCTGCCGGAACCTGTCGTTGTATCCGCCGCATTCGCCGTGTATCCACCCATGAGGACTCCCATCCCCACAGCTGCTGCCAGAGCGGCTTTCACTGCTTTTCCCGAAGCGCTTTTCGTGTGGCTCTTTGCCACTTCAGAAGTGACGACATAGGCATGTTTTGCCTTACTCCATACGACCTTGTAAATTTTGTTCATACTTTCCTCCCAATTTAAAGAAAATAAAAAATATAAAAGAGCTATCATGTTTTACCCTTCGCGCTCCGTCTCACCTCTCCCTGTCACACAACCGGTTTCAGATTTTAACAGACAAATTCCGCAGGTTACACAAAACTGCTTTTCTAATAATTAAATATTATAGCAGAGAATTTATCTTATTTCCACTTTTTTAAAAACTATCATGAATAATTAAGAAACAAGGTTAGTTGTAAAATGAAATCAGACACTAAACCGCAACAGCAAATCGGGCAGTTACACAGGAAAACATTTCATTCCGTATTCTTCATCCCACTCCCGCAAGTGAGTATCCCCAGATCTACAGCATCGATGATGATCACAACTTCATGCGCCGCTTAGCGTCTTTGAAATCGGCGCCTTCCTAAACCCGCAAGGGCAAGACGTTTCATTTATTTTCAAAATCGTTCATCTGCTTTCTTTATAGAAAATAGAAAAATCATGCCTCCTGAATTCTATCGCATATTCATGGAGGCATGATTTCATACTACACGGAAATTATTTTACAGGATTATCTATTGTGAATAACACGTACACGTTCGATTGTCGGCTGTCCTGCTTTGTTCTGCGCAATCGTGTCCACGCGGAACCGTTCCAGTTCAGGTTCAAATTCCTTGAGCATTCTAGCAGGTACTTCGAATCCTCTCTGCATCGCGCGGTATACAATAGCACCGAATTCATAACGTGTCATCATACGGTCGCCGCCAAAGTTTCCGTCAGGATACCCTTCAAGGATACCATTCCCCGCAAGGGTGGCGATATATTCGTAAGCCCAGTGGTTCTCCGGTACATCAGGGAAGAGCTTGATCTTCATCGGATCCAACGCCTGTCCCTGAACGACCTGGCCAAGCGCGCCGCGCAGCTGTTCCACTTCCTTACGGAGATCTTTGATTTCTTTCGCCATTGCCACTTTTGATGTGGATACATTGTTGCCCTGTCCCAGTTTCAAGCTGACGCCGGCATTCACCATATTCTCTCCGCCGCCAAAGGAACCTCCCACACTAAACATGGTATCCTCATTCGGACGGTAGAATACGCCGATAGCCCCCGCATTGGCATTTCTGTAATGTCCATAACCGGCTGCCACATCCCATTTATCATCGGGGTCGAAGTCCAGCGGATGGAGGGATGCCAAGGCAGCTGCCCCAGCGCCAACTTTGTTCACACGGTCCCCCAGCTTGCTGATGCTCTGGTTTGTCTGGAACAGCTGGGAACCGTTCACCGCGTCTTTGCTGGTCGGGCTAATATCGCCGGGCGCCACATTGGTGATCTTCTTATCTCCCGCATCTACACCGTTTTTGGTGATGGAAGGCCCGTTATTGATAGTCAGTCCGTTATCATTAATCGTGGTATCTCCCGTCTTGACGGTCGTGGCATTGACAGTCTTGGCATTCACTGTATCGGAATTTACCGTAGTGATATTTCCTGTCTCGGCAGTAACTGTCTTTGTCATCACAGTTTCCAAACCTTTCAGGTCTTTGGCCATGCGGACTTTCAGGTTGTTATTGCCGTCGGATACGACGCCAAGGTTGTCTTCTGTGGTCAGTTTGTTTGTGTCTGTAATGCCTCCGACTACGTTCACCTGTTCGTTCAGTTTCTTCTTGATGACCGCTCCTGTATCACCGCCATACTTCATGCCATCATTTAAGGTAGCCACTTCTTCTTTGCTTCCGTCCGGTTTCTCGTATACGATACGGGTCGTGGTCGTACCCGGCGCGCCGTCTACTCCGGGCTTGCCATCACGGGTAACGGAAATATTTGTCGTTACGCCGTCTTTACCATTAATACCGATTTTACCATCTTTGCCGTCTTTACCTGTAGCAACAATAGTTTCGCTTTTCAGGTTCTTGTCCAAGCCAACAATCATTTCACCGTTGCTATTCACCATGGTCTTGATGTTGGAAGAATCATACTCCGTATCCGCCTTCGCACCGGTGCCCTTGATCGTCATGGTACTGTTCAGTTTTTTAGCTACGGTACCGGTATTTCCTGCGAACTTAAGCCCATCATCCAGGGTAGCAACGTCATGTTTATCACCATTCTTTTCTTCGATGATCAGACGTGTGATATTCGTTCCGTCAACGCCGGGTTTACCATCACCACCTTTAATGGTAAGTCCGTTAGCGCCGTCCTTGCCATTCAAACCGATGGAGCCATCTTTGCCGTTGATGACCACAGCAGAGCCATCTTTACCGTTGACTCCGATGGAGCCGTCTTTGCCGTTCGCGCCTTTTTCACCAAGATTGATGTTATCTTTTACATTGACTTTATACGGATTGGCTGCTGTTCCGTCGCCTTCAACGGTGGTATTCTTTCCGTCTACCAGCTTGGTCGCATTGGCTGCGATCTCGTCTTTCAGCTGATCTACATTGACCGCATCTGTACCGGCCGTACCTTTTGCCACATTATGGATCTGGTTGCCGCCATTATTCAGTCCGTCCGCGGTTAAAGAAACATTTGTCTTACCGGGTCCCGGTGTCTTCGGCGTAATGGTAATGCCACCGGCGGTGACCTCCGTCTTATTCCCGGTGCTGTCGGTAATGGTCGTACCGGCTCCGTTGGTTACTGTCGTATTTCCTGCCGCGTCTTTTGTCGTCACACTGTTGACATTAATATCGTCTTTCAATGCCACTTTGACCTTGCCGCCCTCGACTTTGGTGGTAATATTTTTTCCATCACCTACAACTTCCACATCACTACCGAGGTCTTTATGCACTTTTTGTCCATCTTCCGCCTGGATACCGAAGCCCTTTTGAATAAGATCAGAAGACTGAGCCTTCAGTTGGCTGACATTGACCGCATCCGTATCGGCTGTGCCTTTTTCTACATTATGGATCTGGTTGCCGCCATTATTCAGTCCGTCCGCGGTTAAAGAAACATTCGTTTTGCCGGGTCCCGGTGTCTTCGGCGTAATGGTGACACCTCCGGCGGTGACTTCCGTCTTATTTCCGGCACTGTCGGTCACAGTCATACCGGCTCCGTTGGTTACTGTCGTATTTCCTGCCGCATCTTTTGTCGTCACACTGGTCAGATCTTTCAGCTCTTTGGCAAGTTTGACGTTGAACTTGTTATTCGCCGCATCGGCTACCACGCCGATATTGTTATCACTCAGTTTGCTGCCGTCAGCACCGCCCAAGATGGACATCGCCTGGTCAGATCCCCGTTTAACCACATTGACGTCTGCCGCACTTGTCGCACCGATAGTGGAATTGTCTCCGCCAAAACGGAGCGGACGGGTCATGGTATAGAGCTGGCTTCCATTGACTGCATCCGTACTCTGCGGAGCAACCAATCCGGCCGCCACGTTTTGAATACGGCGTTCCTTGCCTTTAGCTCCTACCGTGACAACACCTGCCGGTGTGCCGCCTGCATAGGCATAAGTGCCATCACTGTTATAAACTGCCATGCCTTTGGTGGACGCGCCATCTGCCACATAAGCGGAGCCGCTCCCCAGATATACGGAATTCCCCATGGTGGCATTCACATTGCTGCCCAATATCTGGGTATTGGACAAATCAAGCGCTTTATTTGATGTGTCTATCGTATTATTATTCCCGACAATCTGGACATCTGTAAGATTCTTTGTATTATTTTTTGCCTTTACCGTGTTCTTTGAACCGGTAATCGTGATACCGGATACCTTGCCGGCATCATCCTGCGTCGTTGTATCCGTATCGCCGCTGACTGTATTATTATTCCCTGTCAGCATGATATCCGTTAGCCCTGTTGCCGTTTCTTTTTTGACGATGTTACTGTTTCCGGTTACTCTGTTATTCTCACCGTCCAACGTATTTTCATTTCCAAAGACCCCAGAATTGACCGCCGTGATATTTGAACCATTACTTGCTACCGGAGTTGTGGGGGCACTGTTCCGTGCGCCGATGACATATGTCCCTGCTCCATTGACAGTGTTGGCCGTACCGATTGCACCGGAAGATTCTCCTGTAGCACTTGCCGTTGTACCTATAGCCAAAGCATCATTCGCCAATGCATGTGCCCGATCACCCAAAGCTACCGCGCTCCGGCTGTTACTCTTAGCTTCACTGCCTATTGCTACTGCTTTATCATCAGAGGCTCCGGCGGCATAACCGATAGCCACTGCCTTATCCACACTGGTCCCGCCATTCTTTATGGTGGTGACGGCACGGGTACCCATGGCAATAGAATGATTCCCTTCCGACTGTGCTCCTGCACCAATGGCCATATTGTATTTATAACCGGAAGCCGCCACAGTCTGCGTAATGGTAGGTGTACCACCATTTATTTCCTCATAGCCGGTTCCCAGGGCGATGCTGCCTTCTCCCTGTGCCTCCACATTATTCCCAATGGCCGCGCTGCGTTTTTCCAACGCTTTGGCGCCGACGCCTGCTGCCATAGAATCTTCGCCGGCAGCCCCGTCATTATTGTAATTATTCGCACTTGTGGACTTCACAGAGTAATAATGAGTCTTTGCCTGATCCACGGTTTCGTTCAACTGATTAACATTAACCGCATCTGTTCCCGATGTACCTTTAGCCACATTGTGAATTACGGTTCCTTTGTTATTGGTATTCTTTAAAGTAATACTTTCTCCCTGCCCGGTAGTTACAGTATCATAGTGGACTCCTGTAGTCGTCGTACTGGTAATACTGGCATTCACCTGCCGGACCGTTTCATCGATGGATTTCTTCAGCTGTGCCACTGTAACGGCATCCTGATCCTGCGCGCCATCCGCTACATTCGTAATACGACGCAATGCTGCCGCCGTACCAACTGAAACACCTGTGGAAGGAGCGGCAGTACCTGTCAGATAACCAGTACCGCTAATCATGGCCGCGCTGGCTTCCGAACCATTGCCGATAGCGATATTTCCCCCTGAAGCCTTTGCACCTTGTCCCAGCGCCATGCTGGCTGCATCTTCCGCCAATGCATTAAAACCGGCAGCTATAGATCCATTTCCTGCCGCCTGCGCATGAAAACCAAGCGCCAACGCGTCATCGGCAGCTTTCGTATCACTGCCGACTGCTGTCGCCTGGAGACGGGACACCAGGGTAGTATTCTTATTAGCATTATATCCAATGGATACATTTTTCCCAATAGAAGGATTACCGGCAGTACCTATATTCGTCCCTGCCTCTACACCAATGGCAATATTATAATTGCTGGATACATTTCCGCCCGCCTTGGTGCCGATGGCAATATCATGCTGCCCATCCACATTTTGTCCGGCTTCGTCACCAATAGACACATGCGAGCCCTTCGTTCCCAATATATCACCAAGCATGCCCTTTCCGGCACCAATACCGACAGACACAGATCTGCCGGCTGCCGCGCCGGCCTCATCACCGACAGCAATAGAACTGGAACCGGCTGTCTGACTGGCATTTCCGATAGCGACTGCATTTTCCCCTTTTGCCTCTGTCCCCTGTCCGATAGATACGGCATTTTCTCCTTCGGCCACAGCAGAAGTACCGGCTGCCAGACTGTTTTTGCCTTTAGCAGCCGCTTCTTTGCCGATCGCCGTTGCGGCTTCCTTACCGGCCTGGGCACCTTCGCCGACAGCAATCGCACTGTGACTGTTTTTGGCAACAAAAGCACCGTGCCCGATAGCTGTCGCATTGTTAGAAGACACCGTCTTTGCCGCTGTTCCAATCGCCATACTGTTGTTATTAATTATACGATTGCCGCCATCATTTTGAACAACCGCTCCATCTCCCAACGCAATAGAAGAATTACCACGGGCATTGGCTTTATTCCCGACAGACACACTATTCTTGCCGCCGCCGACAAGTACGACCGTGCTGTCTCCATCCGGTGTCATACCGCTGACAGCACCGTTAATTGCCCCATGGCCGATGGCCACGCCATTTACTGCATTAGAAACGTTTCTGGAAGCATGCCCTACCGACACGGAATCTTCGGCTTCTGCTTTGGCCTCTACCCCCATTGCCATCGCATTATCTTTGGTGGCTCTGGCCTGCGTCCCTACCGCGACAGCATCCGAGCCAACAGCGGAAGCATCTGCCCCCGTGGAATTGGCACGGAAATACTTAATCCCCGGTTTTGTAGCATCAAGTCCCAGGCTATTTGTCAGTGTTGTGAGCGTGTTGATTTTTAATATATTATTGCTGATATTGCCGGCGTTTGTGCTGATATTGGTAGCATTCGTACTGATATTTGTAGCATTATTGTTGATATTACCGGTGTTGGTATTCACCTGCGTACTTAATGTAGTCAAATCACCCGTCGTGGCCAGCCCGGTCGTTGATATGGTAATCGTCTTGGTTGCCGGATCCTTAGTTACGGTGATATGGGTACTGCCGTTCAATGTATCCCCATCATTGACTGTAGCCGCCTCACTGCCGACAAAACCGCCAAAGCCCAGCATCGCCGTTAAAACCGCAGCCAGCGCAGATTTATATGCTTTATTCCCCTTATTTTTGCTGCTGCTGACGGCAATTTCTGGAACTACCACATAACTGTTCTTCACTTTGCTCCAAATGACTTTGTAAATTTTGTTCATATAACCCTTCCTCTCTACATACCCAAAAAATATAATGCTATATCAAAAATTTATTTATATGATCCGGCAGACCTCCTACACCTCCTTCTATACTTCTCATCATATTTACCAGCCTTTATAAAAATACAAATTTTTCACTGATGAATATTTATCTACCGGTTCAGTGCCATTTCATTCATATAATGTAAACATCTGTGCTCTTAATTTTTGCAATAACAGTACAGCTGTCCTTACTTTAATTCCAAATGCCTTTATGAATATGATTCATATCAATATTTCTTAAGAATGGAGATGAATTTCGGAGCGATCGATTATTTCCAAGGCATTCCTAAAAAGCTACCTTATTCTCCATATTTCTGTTCAAGTCCACTTTAATAAAAGAGTTTCCTTATTTCCCGTCATGTGTATGTCGTTACATACTGTAACAGCATACATACACAATGGCCCAATCATATAATTCTAAATTTCAAATCGACTCCCAAAAAAAAAGCTCCTCCAACGGCATATCCGTTTTTAGAATCATTTTAATCTTCACAGCCTCCTTAAAATTAATTCCATGACGGTTTTCCATTTTCAACAGCAGCATTTCCTGCTTGATCCCCATTTCTTTTGACAGTTCTTCAAGGCTCATCTCCTGTTTTGCCAATTCTGCCATCAGATTTTTATACACGTTCCTCTCTCCCTTTAATTTGAAATTTCAAATTATTATATCATTATAACTTTTTATTACTAAAAAATCCACATCCCACTCCTGATTCATTGAAATTTCGATATTATTTATGTAAAATCAACAGTAAGGAGGCGATTATGACAAAAGAGGAATATTTGAAAAAGCTGATCCTCCAACGATGGACACTGAAAGATTTCGCCGCAAAGATCAATATGCCATATGGAACTCTATATTCCATTCTGAAGAATGTAGATGGCGGATCCATGTACAATATAGTAAAAATCTGCAGTGGTCTGCACATTTCCACTGACGAACTGTCTCAGATAGGAAAGCCCCGGAATTATATCCTGCAGGAAGATAGAAGTACGTACAACACAAAAGAACTACCGGATCTGAGATCTATCCTGAGCAGCACATTTCTCTTCAATGGAACGGAATATACTCTCTCAGAGAAAAAACAGGATATGCTGTCTCAAATCATCCAAGCTGTACTGAGCGAAAAAACACAGTAGCTCCTGCATCGTATTTTTCTCGGAAAATAACAGCGTTACCAGCTTATCTCATCCAAACCGGCAGGCGTAAACACACATAGCACTTCCACATCCATTTCCTATGTATTCATACATTTACTTTATCAGTACAATTATTTATCTTCCGCCCCAACCAAGCGGGTCTCGGTTTTCTATACCATAATCTTCACATAGTGCTACCTAAAGGTAATCATAGAAGAATCACGGGCAATAAGCTTTCCACAAACAGAATCACCCCAGCAAAACCCAAAGCGTCAAAAATATATCCTCACAACACAAAAAGCGTTCCTTCCCAGATATACAATTAGGAAGAAACGTTTTTATTTTTATACCTTATATGTACAATATGGGTTGTGCCAATAATTTTTCACAAATTCAGACATATCATCGGTAATGGATCAAATCAACCGGTACTTTCCTATTCAGAAACTCCCCTTCTTTAGAAAGCAAAGTTTGAGGCAAATCAAGCCGGCGCCTTTCTTGCCAATTCAGTGCACTTATTATTATGCGCCCGATGACCAACGAAGCCGAAACGGATACTCGCATGCCAAGATGATTCAACCCGTAAAAGAATATTTAGCTTATAGCTGACAGCTCACAGCTGATAGCTTTTATCTTCTTACCGGCTTCCCCACCACGGTGACAGATTCTTCGCTGGCGCTCAGAATGACGTTTAATGTTCTCTGTCATTATGATGCTTAGCGTCCCTTCGTCATTATAATTCCTTACCGTATCCCGTCATTCTGAACGGAGCAAGAATGCTTTGTAGGAAAGACGGGAAATGGCAATATAGCACAGAGTGAAGAATCTATAACTCTCATGACTCCCTACGGAGTTCTTTCTATTTATCTCCTCACGGTGGCAGATCCTTCGCTATCGCCCTGGATAACGTCTTCCCATCTTCCTCACCACGGCAGCAGATCCTTCACATTTGCTTCGGATGACGATTAACGTTTCCCTCATTATGACTCCTTGCCGTCTGCCGTCATTCAGCACTTTTAGCTGACAGCTCACAGCTAACAGCTAACGGCTAACAGCTGATATCTTTTATCTTCTTACCGATTCCCTCACCACGGGTACAGATCCTTCACGTTCGTTCAGGATGACGTTTAACGTTTCCCTCATTATGACGCTTTGCCGTCCGCCGTCATTCTGAGCGGAGGCAAGAATGCCTTGCGAAAAAAACGGGAAATGGGATGGTGACACGGAGTGAAGAATCTATGACTCTGATGACGCCTTACCATCCCTCGTCATTCAGAGCGGGGGGTAAGAATGCCTTGTGAGAAAGACGGGAAACAGCAATGTGACACAAAGCGAAGAATCTATTCCTCTGATGACTCTCATAGGATTCTTCTTTCCTTGCCACGATAGATAATTTCTGTCACTCCATATACTTTCTGCCTTCCCGGTACGCGTTTCCTACCGCGTCACCGAGAGCAATATACTTCCCGCCGGCCGGATCAAAAGTAATCGCCTGTAATTTCTTCACGTCAATCTTTCCATCGATTAGAATGTCCTCATCGACCAGGATATTCACGATATCCCCGACGAAATGGTAATCCTCTCCCACTTTCGTCATCTTGGACACTTTACACTCCAAGGTCAAAGGAAATTCCGAAAGTACCGGCGCGTCCACAAACTCGCTCTTCACCGCATGAAGTCCGGCGCGCGCCACCTTATCGGGTACACGATTTCCCGACACGATTCCCAGATAATCCGCTTCCGCCATCGTGGAGACAGTCGCCATGCTTACGGTAAAGGCTTTCTTTTCCAATAGATTCGCCACGGTCTTATGGGTATGGTCCAGCATGAATCCCACCTGGTTCATATCATAAATCCCGCCCTAGGCAGCCACCATACCGTCCGCCGTGCCGTCCGCGCCATAAGAAGCAATCACAAGCACCGGCTGCGGGTACAGCCAGGTATTCGGTTTGAAATTCTTTTTCATAACGGAGCCTCCCTAACTGTTTTATCTATCATACATTCTCGAATCTCATTAAATTACATATCCATCAACTCTTTAACCTCCTTAATTTCTTCGGTCTCTATCTCACCAATTATCCTTTTAAAAAATTTTTGAATATCATTATCCGATAAGATGAATTTCACCTGTGTATTTGTTATTGCTATATGTATCAACTTATCTTTTTGCTTATTATCCCAATCTTCAATCATATCCAGTTGCTTAATAATTTCATGGGTATTAGCAAAAGAACGACTTTCTTCCAACTGAATTATCAGTTCGTTCTTATGAATTTCTTCTGTACTTTTGTTCTTCTGTTCTTCACTCATTTCATCAAAACATTGAAAGTATTTTCTCTCCAAAACCTCATTTGTTTTAGTTCTATCAACAATATTTTTAATTAAGCCCTCCAAAGATGAGCCTTCCCTATAATCAGCTGGCGCAAAATACTTAATTCTATGTTCCCTAAGCATTTTAAAAACTTTGGTCTTATCTTGCGTTTCCGAATCATATACGCCAATAGAATAACCCCCATTGCTATTCACCAGTTTCATACAAGGAATATCTGTATCACTATCGCCAATGTACACCATATTTCTAAAAGGAACAACAACCTTGTCAGGATCAAAATAATCATTTACTTTTTGATCATTTATATCCAAAATTCCTTTCTTTATTCTAAATAAATATTGTGTTTTATTTGTATAATTAACCGCCTGTGCCGGCCAAACCGCAACTCCAACATCATCGAAATAAAAAGAGCTAGCGTATATCTTTTTAAAATACTTAGCTACCATCGTGCCTTCTATCATTTCCTTCAATCCGGAAGAAATAATATAATGCTCAATGGTAATTCCTTTTTCTTGTCCATATTGGTTTACACGTGTAAACCAAGTATCAACCCCTGGATAAAGTTTAATTTTTGCGCCATCCGCTTTCAATATTTCCTTATTAAACACCAGCCTTCCTCTGGCTTTCGTAACCATCGTATACATATATGCAAGATTTTGATCCATATCATTGTCCGCAGCTAAACTATTGGATTCTTTCCAAAAGTCTGCCACATCATAACCAATAGATTGAATATATCCTTGCGCCTGCATATCCTCCGGCGATAAAGTCCTATCGAAATCATAACAAATGGCCAGTATCGGCTTGTCCCCTATTTCCTTACGCGCTGTTTTCACGATAACACTTCCTTTCTGTCCCTGTCTTTTAAAATCATTATACTGCAATACAAAAAAGAGAGTCCTTTAAAACAAGACTCTCTCACTTTTCATATAAATATTTTACCTGCCGGTTAATAAACGAATTGAGCCCATGCCCCTGGACCGCCAGATGCTTCATTTCCTCCACATTCTCCCGTCCGGCACTTTCGTAAGAATAACGATACACACTCTCCGTATCTGCAAATTCCACCTCGATATAGGTATCGCCAATCTCATATCCTGCTATACCGGAATTTCCATTTACATTTTGATAGGTTTCCATCTATTCCCTCCATAACAAAATACAATAAGTCATGCATGATCCAGTATTTGTAAATAATCCCTTAAATAATATAATGAACTTTGTTCTGCATTAACGTATTCGTTCTGAATAGTTCCTCCGGAAAATCCTTTTTTATATAGAAGTGGAAACGATATTTTCCTCACATCTCTCTTCTCAGCAACTGACAAATCTTATTTTTCTCTTCTCTATTCATACTCGTGAAATATATAACTCCGCTGTACAGTATAGTATAACCAATCATTTTAATCACGAAAACCGTGTTACTGCCGCTCATCGTCATTATATTTATAAAATATCCAATGATACAGCAAAACATGATCCTAAATGAAATTTTTATAATCTGTTTCCAGAACTCTTTAATTTGTAAACCGGTAACAGAAGAGTAGTACCAGTTCATAACCAGCCCATTTCCGATAAACATAGAAAATCCGGTTGCAAAGGCACAACCTATACCGCCATATTTCATTCCCAAAGGTATCGCCAGAATCAGATTTAAGATGCCAATGCCAAAATAAACCTTGGCACGAAAATCATAATGATTCTGTGCCTGTAAAATAGAAAGTCCTATATTCTGAATCAAGTCAATCGTGAACGGAATAATAATAAGCAGTGTAATCCAATATGCATCTTCAAACCCGTCTCCCGCCCAGATTTGAATAAACTGTTTCCCGAAAATGATAAAACCGGTAGCTACCAGTCCCAATAAAAAATATTGCCAGCGTCCAATTTGTATAAATAACCCCGACAGCTTCTGTACCGATTCTTTTCGAGCAACCATTTCTGTAATATGCGGAAGATATACACCGGAAATCGCATTCGACAATGCCATATAATTCATATAAATGAGCGATGAAATGGAATAAACAGCTACCGCAAATGTACCGCTGACAATCCCCAATATAACCTGATTAGTTTTAAAAAACACCTGATCAATTAATGAAATGGCAAACACACTCAACGCAAGCTTTTTAAACTCATGAATCAATTTATTGTCCCAATAATGAAACCGAATACGAATACCCAGTTTTTCAAAACAGTAATATCCCCGCACAAAAATCAGGATTATATTCATTAGTGTCTGAACTATTGCTACAGAAAACGCACTTGGATATTGCCGTAATACCAATATAACCAAAAGCGGCTGTAATACTAATTCAACTGTTTCTGCGCCCTTTAAAAATAAAAATTTTTCATGGGCATTAATTACCGCACGGAAAACCATAGTAGAAAGTGTAAGGGCAATATTAAAAAGAAGTAAAAGAAACAGACTCTTCGCCTCTCCCACTTCCTTTGCCGTCATACTTCCTGCAAATATCTGATTCAGGAAAAAATAACAAACACTTCCGATACATAAAACAAATACAGCAATAAAGCCATATCCCCGAAGAGAAATAGCCAGGATATTTTCCATACCGGCAATATCATTTAACGCCTTATACTTTGCATAAAATCTTACAACTGCTGCTGTCAGGCCAAAATCCATAATGCTGAAATAAGCA
>OJPM01000897.1_pt1 | contig 17406 bp, 13 predicted proteins | sample 1598471 | NCBI WGS metagenome assembly OJPM01 (sample SAMN03922484, study PRJEB24848) | human gut metagenome | isolation source: stool sample | host: Homo sapiens | place: Germany | collected 2011-05 | reverse complement strand
TTTATTGCTTATTATCCGCACCCAAAAAGTTGCATTTATAAGTTGAACTCAAGTAAAATTACACCTTTTGATGTAAAAAATGAACTCATAATTCATTTTCTCTCAAGATTTTGTGAAAGCAAAGAACATTTGCCCCAAATTATAATAGAGCGGTATGAAAATGGTAAGAAGTTAGAACCAATTTTCATAAAAAAAGAGGATATACCCAATCCAGATAAAACAGAATCATTGGATGTCCATTATAGCAAATTGGAAAATAGGAAAGTGGTCGATAGCTTAAATTGCGAACATTTTACACTCTTGTCATTCGTACAATCGCAAGAGCAATTAAAAAAGAACTGTATATATTTTGTTAGCAATGGAGCGATTGCACAAGAGGTATCTATAGATTCTTTACAGGCAGATGATTCTATTGATGGTAACAGATATATGTTCCTTCTTCGGGGAAATTACTTTGACTCTATAGAGGATGATTTAAGAGGGAACTTACATCTTATCAAAGAATCTGAATTTAAAAAGCAAGGAGAATTATTCCCAGAGGAGTGTATTCTTGTCGATAAAATTAAAGAAGAAACGAATGAAAAGATTAATTCTGTTTATCCCGAATTTCAAGCAAGAAAAAATGAGGCTTTAAAAAATTTGGATGAGTTAAAACAAATGTTTTTAATAGACGAAGACCGTATAGTGAGTTTACGTAAGAAAATAAAAACATCAGATTCTGACGAACAAATTCTTGCAGCCATATATAGAGCGGATATGGAATTGGTTGCTAAAAGGGATGCAAGAATAAAAGCGCAATATGAACAACTAAAATCATTATCACCAGCAAATCAAGATTATCAAATCAAACTAACAGAACAAGTAAATTCTTTTGTAAAACTTGTTCCTCAACAGAACAGAACGAACCTTACCAAATATATAGCACGTCGTAAACTTGTTATTGAGATTTTTGATATGATTCTTAGCAAGGAATTGGAATGCGTAAATGAAAAGGGGCGTGTTGATGAAGCTTTATTGCACAACTTAATTTTTCAGCAACATTCTGTTGATACCGAATCCAGTGATATTTGGCTATTGGATGACCAATATCTTTTATTCAATGGCTGTTCTGAAAAACAATTGGACAAAATAGAAGTTAATGGCGTAAAATTGCTAAAAGAAGAATTGACCGATGAAGAAAGGGCATTCAAAATTAGGCATAATATGGATGGAGGTGAAATCGACACAGGAATTAGAAGACCTGATATTCTGCTTTATCCAGAAGAGGGGAAATGTATTATTATAGAATTCAAAGCTCCTGACGTGGAGGTTTCTATGTACCTATCGCAGATTAACAAATATGCAATGATGATAAATAATTTATCTGATGATTCCTTACAGATACATGCATTTTATGGTTATCTGATAGGTGAGAATATAAATTATGATTATATCCAAGAAGCAGAATCAGCATTCAAAGAGGCAGCTTATTTGAAATATCTATTCCGTCCCAATTACGATGTGCCTGGTCGTTTTGGTAGGCCTACTGGAAACCTTTATACTGAAATTATTAAGTATTCTGATATACTTAAAAGAGCAAAACTACGTAATAAAATTTTCTTGGACAAATTGGAAAAAATTGTATAGTAAACATAGCATGATGACTACACTCGTTTCGTTAAGTCAGAAATGTTGATTACATATTCATTTCGACGATGTGCCGTATATTCCGAAACTCGCGTTACCATATCTTTTTCTAAGGCGATAATAAGCAGGCGGTTTTCATTCATCGCTTTCTCATAGACCTTTGGAAGTTTGCTATATATACCACGGGCAAGGACGACGATAATGCCACACTTGCCTTGCAGCAGGAATTTAAGCACATCCTTTTCAAGGCGAGAATGAAAACCGCTCACTACGGCAACATCCGTCTGTTTGCTTATTTCTACCGCCCAATCAAGCGTTGGCAGGATGGCGGAAGTGGGAATCTTGCGCGAAGCAAGAAATCCTATTTTCCACCTGTTTAGCAGTTCTTTATTTCCAAGATAAGTACACATTATTCTTCGTTCAGCTCGTCGCCCATGCGATATTTGATGTCGTAATTGACGATAAAGTCAAGTTCTTCTTCAGTAAAGCCATAATGCTTTGCAAGAACTTTGTCGATTTCGTCTATAATCGATTTTGATTTGAATGGGTTAAATGATTCAAATAAGCTCATCTGCTGTTTAGACCGAATATATTGCTGATTTACAATTTTGTTATTTTCATAAGAAACCATTAATTGATCCCCTAAATGTGTCAATTCGGTCAATGTATTTAGAGCAAAATCAGAATATCGGAAATTGAATATCATATAATCTTTCAAGTTATACAAATCAAAATAGTTTACATAATACCACCAAAACAAGTTTGAATTTAAAACGCTAACAAGTGAAGTCTTCAATTCGTATCTAATAAACTTTATTTTATTTGAAGTCGATTTTGTCGCGAATATTCTATTAATAAATATCTTCCAATAACGCCCACCAGCAGTTCTATATGCAATAAAATTTTCAGATTGAGGCACTAAATACTTACTAATTGTATTATTTTTCAATAACTTATAACATATATCTTGTTCTATTGGTTCTTTGAACTTCGGGAAAAGAGTATAATTGGGTAAAAATGATGAAGAATCTATTGAAATATATCCAACGCTTTTGAATAAATACTTTCTAAAGGATTCAGCACATCGTGATATACCTGAACCATACATTTTACATTTATCTTTCAGATTTACACTTTTTCCCTGGCAAAGAATTATAGATAAAGCAATACAAGCACCTTCAAAAAGTTGTTTTGGACGTTCAGGATAACAACCGTAATAAATCATTTCACTTTCATTAATTAAAAAGGATTGCAATGCTTTCATTGATTCCGTGCCAATAGAAGATAATTGTACGATTAAACCAATGTCCCTTTTACCAATACAAAATGAGCGCTCGAAAATATAAGCATAAAGATTAGAACATTTCAATGTCTTATAATTGCCAATCTGATATTTTACATTTCGTTTAGAATATTCTACATACGGCGGATTACCAATAATCACATCAAAGCCTCCATTATCATGAATAATCTGGTAGAATTCAGCAAGCCAATGGAATGGCTGGTGCGTAATGAGCCAATCTTCGTAAGGGATGGACGTGGTCGCAGCGTGCATACGACGGTTGAGCAGTTCGTTGAGTTTGTCAAGGCGTTCATTCAGTCCACGTTTTGCCTGTTTGAATGTCGCCATGTCCTCGCTTTGCGTAAACTGTACAGCCTTGAACGTATCGTAAGCCGTGGCAACAAGCTGCATCTCGGTCTTCAGCTTGTCCTTGAACTCGTCATTCGCCCACATCTGGTTGAAGTCGGAAGGATTATCAAGGTCTTTTGCAAGTTCTTCTTCCGTAGCATAGCCTACCAACGTATTGCCGCAACGTATGTTGAAGTCGATGTCCGGCAACGGGTCGAGGCCGAGGTTGTCGGCGCGAAGGTCCACCTCCACCACCGCCATCATCTTCAGGAACAGGCGCAGCTTGGCAATCTCGGTCGCCTCCACCATGATGTCCACACCGTAGAGGTTACGCAGGATGATGCTCTTATAGATGAAGTATTGGATGTTGCTGCGGTACTTGTGGGCGATTTCCTCCAGTTCAGGTTTGAACCAGTTGGGATTCTGTACGTTGAACTCCTGCATCCGCTCGATGCACACTTCGTAAAGCGGTTCAAGGATATTCATGGCGGCGAAAAGAAAAGCTCCCGAACCACAGGTAGGGTCAAGAATGGTGACACGCTGCAATGCCTTGTAAAAGTGGAGTATGAACAGACGGTCATCAGTATTGTGCAACAGGTCATAGACAAACGAGCGGATGTCAAGATTGTAAGTGATGAAATCGTTGATGTGCGTGATTTCCCCTCCGCTGATTTTCTCCTGCAACGTGTCGCAGCGTTGCAACCGTTCCACGGTCTCGCGCCATATCTCCGTAGGCAGCGCAAAAGCGTTCGGCGTTTTCGTGTTCCAGTCCTTGCGGCGTTCCAGTAGGCCGGGCTTGGTAGTGTCAAGTCCAATAGCAATATTTTCAGGGATTCGGCTCTGCCAGTCTGCCGTATAGCCTTTCTTCACGGCATCATAGATATAGCGGTCACCGCTTTCACGCAGCGTGCGCCACACATAACCATCCGGCTTGAACGCTTCGGGTGAGGTTTCCGAAACCTTGTCCATGAGGAACGGCAGGATGCAGTTCTTCCCGATGTACTCGGTGATGTCCTCTTTGGTGTAGTAAGCCCCCATTTGCGCACGTTCATTGATGTACTGCTCGAAGATGTAGCCCAGCACATCGGGGTTGATGTCCTTTCCGCTTGCCGTGATGCGTGTGTCCAGATGCCACCGCCACGTGTCGAAGAACTTGAACAGACGGACAAAGGCATCGTCCTCGATGTCGATGTTCGCATAATCACGCTCCAACTGGTGTTCCTCGAACATGCCGCCGTTAAGATAAGGGATGCGCCCGTACACGTTCTCGAACTCGTCGCTGTGCTTGGGCGAGTTCAGTCCTCCGTGAAACAGTTCGGAAAGGAAACCGCGGTAGAATGTCTTGAAAAAGCGGTTTTCCCCACGCTCACGCTGCACCCGCCTCAGCTTTTCCTGCAAATAGTCGAAGTTGCCGTCGAGAAAGCCTTTCTTTTGGATGAAGTAACAGAACATGAGGCGGTTGAGCATGACGGACGTGTACCACTGCTTGTTTCGGTTCTCCGTGGCAGGTATCTGGTCATCAATGCCTGTGATGAACTCGGCAAAAGCCTTGTGCTCCTTGCGGAAGCCGCTGTAAAAATCCTTAGTGATTTTCTCCGAGTTCACGGCAAACGCTCCCTGTATGCGCTCTTTTACGTCCACGATGGTAGTCTGTTCGTCAATGTCAAACGACAGGTCGGGAATCTTGGAGAACAGGAAGTCAGCCTTATCCGCGTTCTCATACTCAATGGTCACGATGTCGCGCTTTTCCACGGTCTTTATCGGGGCAATCCATTGCTGGTGTTCCGTGCCGGGGAGGTAGAAAATGCAGATATAGTCGTTGGCGTTGCGCCGCAATTTGCTGTCTATCCTTTTGCAGACCGTGGTGTTGGGAATTTCCCTTACGGGGCAGGTCAACACCTGAAAACCATTGCGCTCGGCCACGGTGGTTACGTGATATTCTGTATCATCAATGACAATCGGCGCGAGTTCCGCCTGTCCACGGAATCTGTTCCAGCCCATTTCGGTGATGAACAGACTGCGGAAGTTAGCATCCTTGATATATTCGTTGAATGTATTTCGTCGCATAGTGTACTTTCCTTATTTTACTGTTTCTTCTTACTTTTCTTTCAGTCCCATCGAGCAGATGATGACCGGGGCTTTATGGCTGTCCCTGTCTTCATCAATGCGGCACAGCGTCCCGTTTTTGCGCATCTCCAACACATATTCCACTATTTCGTCGCTGGTGTTGGTGCGCAACATCCGCCCCAGTGTGAATTTGGCTCCTTCGAGCAACGGGTAGTTGTAGATGTCGTCGATAGCCAGTTTCAGCATCTCCTTGTTTTCCTGCGAAAAGAAAAGTGTAGGGGGATTCTTGTAATAGCTTTCCAGCAACGTGATGATGCGGTAGCGGGTACTGAAACGGTTGCCCAATATGCCGCCAACGGTCGTTGTCTCATTACCGATGGCTTCCACAGCCTTGGCCACCAGTTCATGATGGTTGGTGTGCGGTGGCAAGGCCGGAGTGTCCGCATCGCAAGCCAAGGCGTTCAGGATGCGCTTCTGTGACTGGCTCACTACGTTTCCGTCCGCATCAAGCCATGTCAGCACATCGAAGTCATTATAGGTTTTGGCATAAGTGATTACACCGCCCGGGAGCCCTTCTCCGGCAGGTTTTGTGGAGTACACGACATTGCTCAATGCCGGAATGACTTTTTTCAGTTTCGGGTCGGCATCCGTCGCGTTCTTCCATATCTGGTAAGCCTGCGAGGACAAGTCCACATCGTTATCGTCCTCGTCGTCCAACGAGCCACTCTTCTCGTTGAACATATCGCGCAGGTTCTGCTCATTGCCCTCGAAGAATACCTCATCGCTGCCCACGATATGGGCATTTTCGTTGATACGGGCATTCAGACGCGACCGCAGACGGATGATTTCCTCCACGCCGTCGGCAGGGAAAAACGAATAGCAATAGATTTCATTGGCCGTCTGTCCGATACGGTCTACACGTCCGGCACGCTGGATAAGGCGGATAATGGCCCACGGCAGGTCAAAGTTCACGATGACATGGGCATCCTGCAGGTTCTGACCCTCGCTGAGTACGTCGGTGGCTATCAGCACACGGTATTGTTCTTCGGCGGAGTAATCCTTGTCATTGCTTTTGGGAGAGAAATGCTCCACGATGTCTGTCGGGTTCGTGCTGCCTCCCGTCGCACAGGCAATGTGTGCCAATCCGCGTTTTTTCAACTGTTGGTAAACATAGTGTGCCGTGTCGGAGTATTGGGTGAACACGATAATCTTGTCTGTCCCGTGCCGTTCTTCCAAAAGGGTTTCCAGCTCGTTCAGCTTCGGGTCGGTATCGGGTTGCCATGCCCCGCAAAGCGCAATCATTTTTAATAGCGTATCGCAATCGTGCCTGAGCTGTTGTTTCAAAGTACGCTTGAAGTATTTGGGTGAAATCCACGAGCAGGCATTTCGGTTTTCTATGATGGAATAGCACTCTTTTGCTTTCTCCATGTAATACTCGAAATCGGTCGGGAATGTAATCTGCATTCCATCATTTTCAGTCTGTCTGTCACCATCCGCATCATCGAACATGCTTTCGTTTTCGTCCTCGTCTTCGATATAGTCATCCGGCAGTGAACTCTCGTCTCCGATTGGCAACGGCAGTTTGTTGTCGATGGCATAGATGAATACGGCGTTTCGCAGGATATGGCGGTAGAGCGTCAGCAGGAAGGCGAAACCGCTGCTGTCAATGCGCTTGAAGAACGTGCTGCGGCAGAAACCCATCATACGCTGTCCTGCACGCGACAGGTTTTCAATGACCTGCCTTTCATGCGGCTGTATGCCTTCGGCCTTGTTCTCGTCGTAGAAATGAATAAGTCCGTAGCGAGGCAGTTTCAGCTCTTCCATCAGACTTATCATTTCAGACGAATAGAGGTGGCTGTACTGGTCGCCGGGTGCTGTGGCAAACTTGACGGCACGGGGTACTCTGTCGGGGAAATAAGATTTCGTGCCATCGGGAAACAACAGGTATTTCCGACCGTTGGCTTCGTCCGTTTGGGCATAGTTTTCCTTGATGAAGGTACGTGTACGGCGGATGAGGAACAGCTTCATCAGTTCGTTCCAATCGTCCGCATACGGGCTTTTCTCGAAAGCGCGGATGGAACGGATGTGGATGTCGCTGTGTTTCCGCTGGAATTCCCTTTCTCCACCGATGGAGCGGATATATTCCTCCGGTCGGATGCCCAAGTCCTGGTCTTCATTGATAAACAGACGGAGCTGGCTACCCAAATCGGAAAAATCCTTGTTGTAGGGCGTGGCGGTGAGCAGTAGTACCTTACTGCCCTGATGCTCGATAAGGCTGCGGATATTGCGGTAGCGTATACCGCCCGAATTGCGCAGGTTGTGGCTCTCGTCCACAATTATCAGTCGGTAATAGCGTGCCGAATCCACGTCTATCGCACGTGCCATTGACCAGACTTCCGCTTTCAGGTCGTACTTCCGGATGTATTTCCTCCACATATCCTGCAAGTTTGCCGGACAGATGATGAGCGTGCTGCCGGCGAAAGCCATCTCGTACAGCTTGGCGATGGCGCAGGCGGTGATGGTCTTGCCCAGACCTACCACATCGCCAATCATCGCTCCGCCGCGCTTATCGTTGTTCAGGTTCTTCGCCGCTATCTTCACGGCGGTCTGCTGGAAGTCGAACAGGTCGCGTCTGAACTCCGGCGGAAGCGTGAACTCCTTGATGCCGCTGCGTGCCTCTTGGCTCAAGTGGTAAGCCGTCTTCAGGTAGATGTGATAAGGCGGAATAGCCCTGTCACCCGCCCAACTCTCGTCTATTATCCGTGCAAGTTCCTCGGTGATGTCCAGACAGAACCGCTCGTTCCAGCGGTCATCAAACCACCGTGCCAGTTTCTCCGCACTGTCGCTGTCGGCGAACTCCGCGTTCAGCTCGCCCTGTTTAGTCAGCCCGGCATACGTCAGGTTGCTGCTGCCCATGATGGCCTGAATCTTGTTGAAGTTATCGTCAGGACGGTGGGCAAGGTAAAGCTTGGCGTGCAGCGGCTCTTTCAAATACAGTTTCACGCATACCTTGCCCTCTTTCAACTGTACGGACAGGCGGCGCAAGGTCTTTTCATCGGTGGAGGAAGGCAATCCCAACAGAAGCTGGTTCCTGAAATCCTGTGCAATCTGCCGCTTGCAACGCTGCACATATTCCGCATCGGGCATGGTTTCCTGCCGCGAATAAAGTCCTCGTATCAAATCCTCGTCGGGGCGGTGCATTCCAATCAACAGTCGGCAATACCTCATCCTGCGTTTGTCATCCTCGTACACGTAACCGCCGGGTAGTTTATCAACCTGTTCCACAATCAGGTTCCAGCCGCGCAGGTTGAAATAACCCACGCAAAAATCTACGCGCTTCACCCCGACATTCCCGATGATGCCGCGAAGCCCGTCCGTAAACTTTATGTCTATGTTGTCGTATATCCTCGCCATTTTCTCTTGGTAAGAGATATGCGCAAAGGATATAATTCCTATGAATCAGGACGTTATCAAACAAAAAAAGAGGATTTGTCAAACAAGTCCGTACAGATTTTATTTTTTATCCCATTATAAATGAGAACTTTTCACGGAATTTGCAATATTTTGCGTACCTTTGCGATATAACTATAACTCTTACCAAGAGATTCCGATTTTTGAAAAACACATCTCCGCTTGCATTTTCAATTACAAATCTTTCAGGATAAGGCTGTTTGCCCTGTCCACCACGCTCGTGTCAAGCGAAGCAAGATAAATGCGCGTGGTTTCTTCCGAATCGTGTCCCATGCCATCGCTGATAACTGAAAGCGGTATGTTCTTGCTCTTGGCGACGCTTGCCCACCCATGCCGGGCACAATACATGGTCAATGGGATTTGCAAGTCCACCAAATGGGCGACTTCTTTCAATGCTACATTTACACGGCTGAGGGCGTTCATGTATTGTACCCGTTCACTGGCTAACGGGTTGGTGATTATCGGCAACAAGTATTGTGTAACGGAACGGGCTTCATATTTGGTCACGATTTCTTCCATGCACTTCTCCCACTTAATGGTAAGCTGCTGTCCGGTCTTTCTCCTGCGGTATGTCAGGATGCCGTTCTTCAAATCCGTTTTTTTGAGATAAGCCATGTCAATGAACGACATTCCACGGGTGTAAAACGAAAAGAGGAACATATCCCTCGCATAGTCCAGATGTGGTTTTAGTGTCAGGTCAAGTTCCTTGATACGCTTGATGGCCTTCAATGGTACAGCCCGTTTCACGGTCTTGTCAATACCTGTATAAACATGCTTGAAAGGATGCCGCTGTTCCGTCAGTTCTTTCTCCACTGTACGGTTATAAACGGCACGGAGTATGCGCATATAGAACGAGGTTGTATTGGGGCAGTTGCCGTTGGCTTTCAGCCATGCCTCATACAGCATCATTGTGTCGCTGTCCATTTCACACAAGAGAATGTCCTGACCGTTACGGAACTTCATGAAGCTGGCAAGCGTAGCGACGTAGGTTTCCGATGTGCGGATTCTGTTCAGCCGCTTTAACTGACCAATGATGCCTTGCATGAAAGGGAACAGGGATTGTCCGTCCGCTTGCCTGTTGAATTTTACGAGGATGTCGTCCACCGTGTAACCGTTGTTCCCTTTTTCAAGCAATGCGATGATTGCCGTTAGGCGTTTTACATCCCATTCGATTCGGTTTGCAACCGATTGAAGGTAGTTTTTGCACTCATTGCTCGCCAAAGCAGGAACGGCAACTGCCGATGTTTTGCCGTTCCATTCGCTTTCAAATATCCGGCAATCCGTCTTGATTTGGCGGACCGCGCGTTTGTGTATCACCTGATAGTATATGCTGCCCTCCTTGCCGTTTACGGAAGAAGGACGGAATTTCACTTTTACCGATGCCATTCACGTTACTTTTGGTTATTGTTATTCTTCGTTTGTTTCACTTTCAGCTTCTCCTGCATCAGACTGTCGGACAAAGTCTTTAATCCCTTGTCGTAACCGTCAGCCTCCTGCCGTATCCATTCGATGGCTTCCTCGTTGCGGTGGATGTCGAACACGTCATTCAGCCAAAGGATGTTGTTTGCATTGCAACCTCCCCACGAGCGGATGACACGGAACTTCAACGCATCGTCCGCATACTGACGCTTGGATTTCCAAAGCTCGATGTTGCCCCAGACGGAAAGGCTGCATACGATACCCATGCCGACCAAAAGAGAAAATACCTTGTTGGACTTGATGTCGAATTGATGACGGTGGATATGCTCCTGCGGCTCGTTCTTCCGTTCATTTGAACTTAGGGCAAACGATTCCTTCAAAGCCCGCAACAAGTGTAAAATCCTGTTCGAAGCGCAAACTTCCGCTTCCGCGAACTTGGTCAGCATGGCTTTGGTCTGTGCCTGATGCTCCTTTGCGGAACTGTCGAACAAGTCCTTTATGGAAGCCAAATCCATTGCAGGAGCTTGTTCTCCTGATTGACCGTTACTTACTTTGGGACCGTTCTCCAATCTGTCATTGATGCCCTTTAAGCCATTTTTGATGTCCTCAAAGAGCGCATATACTTCGTTATTATCCATATTTAGAATCTTATTTTACGTTGTTTCTTTTTCTTGTTCCTGCGTTTTAATTCTTCCTCAAAATAGTTTTCATCCGCCTGAGCGTTTGCATTGTCCGGTATGAAAAGACCAATCGAGCTGTTGTAAAAATCACCGTTGCCCCTTGATTTAGGTTGAAACGTGGGCAGTTCTTCATGGTGTGAAGACCATTGCATTTCCATTCGCTCAGTACGTCTGTTCCGTTCCAATGCAGCATCTATTTTGGAATAGCTGAACCGCCTGTCAATCTTGGAACCGCTGAACGAATAGCCGTTCATGATGAAAACTAAGCCCTGTGCCTCGTCCGAATTGCCCTTGTTCTTGAACCGCATATCCACGCCCTGTTTCTTCAGATTAGCGGCAAGAATGTTCCAGTTACCACACCTTGAAACCTCCGATTTAAGAATGGAATAAAGCCCGTACTTGGTCTTGTCCGGCTCTTTCAGGCGGTGTTGTTTCACCTGTTCCTTGCCGCTGGCGAGATAAAGGCTGTACTTCCTTGTGATCTCCTTGCAAATGCGTGCGCTGCGTATCCGCTCGTTGCGGTCGCTGATTGTCCTGCCGTTGTTGGCGATTCGGTTGAACGCTATATGCACGTGCGGATGCTCCTTGTCGAAGTGGCGCACGATGAGAACCTGCGTGTCGGTTATCCCCATTTTCTTCAGGTATTCCAACGCTATTCCTGCCATTGCGCGGCCGGTCAGGCGGTGTTCATCTTCCTTATGAAAAGCCAACGAGATGTGTCCGACAGGCTTCGTAACCTTTGGATTCATCTTTGATTGCGCCTCGAAGCTCATAGTTATCGTGTCCTTGTCCTCGGCAAACAGACCGTCACAGACAAGAATTTTAGCGTCCTTTCCCTTATCAAGAATGTAGTTTACCACACCCTTGAAACTGCTTCCTTTTACGATTTTAGCTATCATAAGAGGATAAGGTTTAGGAGTTCTTCAATTCGTGCCACGAGTATGCGGCACTCCATCCTCACCGTGACGAAGCCCGCAGCGTTCGCCTTGTGCGCAAGCTGGTTCAGGTTGTTCGCCATGCCGCAGAGCTTGCGGACATAGCCTGTATGCTCCGGCGTGAGCCGTTCCTTCACCTGCCCGTCCCTCATGCAACGGCGCAGGAACTCCCCGGCGGATATGCCCGCGCTCCGTGCCTTGCCTTTCAGCGTGTAGTAGTCCGATGTCGCCATCTTCACCGTGAGGCGGTATTTCAGCTTGTCTGCCGCTCCCTTCTTGGGGCGACCTCCCTTGTTTCTGTTGCCAGTTTTCCGTTTCTGTTCCATTGATTTCTAATGATTAAAGTATGCATACATAATAGACCAACGGGATGTAGCTTCCACGGAGTTTCGGAGTGGGAGCAGGCGGTTTCGGTATGCCCGAAACACAAACTTGCTCCCCTCAAAACTCCGTTGAACAGGTTCAGGGTAACTCTGAATTGCGTCCCGTCAATCCTCCTCTTAATTCTCAGAGTTTACGCCATGCCTCGATGTCCTCCCCGTAGGTGGCAAGATGCTGCCGGGCGATGTTCTCCACCAGTCCCGACACGCTCATCCTGCGCTCGCCGAACATGCGGACGATGCGGTCAAGGGCATCGCGCGTGCGTCGGCTGAGGAATACGGGCTTGCGGTCTTCGATGGTCGGAACGGTGAGGAAGGCTTCCTTGTATTCCTCCAATGATGCCCGTCGCTGCTTGCCGCTGATGCGGCGTACCACCTGCGGAGTTTCGTCCGTTTGTTCCTGCACGGTTTCGACAGTCTTTTCCTGCACAGCTTCACTTGCCAGTTCCTGTGTGTCGGCAGGCTGGGGTTCCGGCTTCGGGGTTTCCATACTCGGCTTGCTGCCTAAAAAATCCTGCAATGCTGCATCCATACTTTGGCTGCTTAAATTCTTCTTCATACTTGCTTGAATTAAATGTTTAACAATGTTGGTCGTTGTGCGCACAGTTGACCGATTATCGGTTGCAAAGGAAACGCCTGTATTGCAGGCTGTCAAACGAATGGGCGGACTGTGGCAACAATGTTCGGTTTTGCACTTTACACATTGCCGGAACGGTTTAGGCTGCATCGTTTTGCCATAGTGCAAGAAATGGCATTAGTATTTTTAAGGGCTTAATTGGAATGGTTGGGACAGATTTAAGGACATGGCTTGGCGTGAAACAGATGAAGTCCCTTTCAAGGAGTATATAGGAACCCGAAGAATGCCACAGGCTACCACACCGACGCCAAATGCTGCCACGCAAGTGCGAAGCGGTTGGATTATGCCGGACTTCGCTTTTCTTTGCAGCACGGACACTTGAAGCAGCCGTTACGGGTTCAGTGGATAACGCCACTCCCGACCACTTGCTACCACAAGCTGCCACCTCATTGCAAATCCATTGTTTCAAGCGAACAACGGATTTACTTTGCAGACAAAAAGAAGAACAAACAGTAAATATAATGAGTATGGAAGTAGTAATCATTTCAAAAAGCAAGTACGAAGAAATGGTCGGCAAGCTCAACCGCCTGTCCGACCGGGTAAATGAAATCCTCCGCAAGAGGGAAGGGAAACGGCTCAGCCGCTGGATGGACAACCAAGAGGTCTGCCAACAGTTGCGCATCAGTCCGCGCACCTTGCAGACGCTCCGCGACAACGGCACGTTGGCTTATTCGCAAATAGGGCACAAGATTTTCTACAAGCCGGAGGACGTGCAGCGCATCGTCCGACTTGTGGAGGACAGGCGTAAGGATGCAGCCTATCGTGGCTGTAGCATCTAATCAGACAACACAATGTACAACCACTAAATCTACTGTAAATTATGAACGACTTGATTCTTGCCGACCGTGAACTGGAGGTCGGCTTCATCGGACAACTGGATGCCCTGCTTGAAGGCATCGAAAGAATGGACGCGAGCCATAAGGCTTCGCCAAGTAACGAACAGTTCCTGACGGACAAGGAAGTGTCGGCATGGCTCAAGGTGAGCCGGCGCACTTTGCAGGACTACCGTAACAACGGGATGATTGCCTATTACCAGTTGGGCGGAAAAATTCTGTACAAGGAATCGGACATCGAAAAGATGGTGATGAGCGGCTACAGGAACGCTTACCGCATGGAAACGTAAAACAGAATGTGCAAAAACAATGAAAGCCGATGGCGACAAGTGAATTGTCTGCTCATTGGCTTTCTTTGTGTGTAATGTGTAATGCTATATCCTTGCAGCTAACACGTACACCGTGGATTGCTTACGGATAGCGAAAAGAGTAAATTTACAGGCTTTTCACGGCTTGCTGTGCATAGTCTTTCCATGATGAACTTTCGGAAAGCCATTGCCTCGCGGCTTCGCAACCTGAACGCCACGGCTACCACCATTTCAAGGCTGTAAACGTCATAGCTTATCCCGTTGTTCTGCCGGACGTGTCGCACCGTTTCCTCTTCCGACAATTCATTGTTCTTGTAAATGGCAGCAATAGCCTTGCGAACATGGCAGCCGAACACGTTGAACGCATCGGACATTTCCTGCTGCGTCATCCAGACGGGAGTGGTCGGCATAGTGACCACCCCGTTTTCAGTGATTGTGATTATTCCCCTGTCCATAATGTATGTTTTTGATGTTTTCCTTATCCTTGTTCCATTCCGGCATACGGAACTTGTTGCCTATGCGCTGTGTCAGTTTCTTCATGTCCTCGTCCACTTTCTGATGGGTCAGTCGGGCGTAGATTTGTGTGGTGTTCATGCTCTTGTGTCCCATCATTTGGCATACGGTTTCCAGCGGAACTCCCTGAGAGAGAGTAATCAGGGTGCCGAAATTATGCCTTGCCATATGGTAGGTAAGCCGATGTTCTATACCGCATACTTTGGCAAGTTTAGGCATGTTGTTGGTCATGGCTGAGCGGCAGGGCATATTGAAAAGTTTGTCACTTTTCCGTTCGCACTCGTATTTTTCCATGATATTCCGTGGAACATCAAGGAGAAGTATGCTGCACTCGCTTTTTGTCTTTTGGCGTTTGAATTTTATCCAAAGATTTCCTTGGCCATCCCTACTTAGGTTGGAAACATCCAGATTGCACATATCCGCATATGCGATGCCAGTGAACGTGCTAAAGACAAACAGGTCGCGGACAAAACACAGGAACTTTTCCCGGATAGGCGTATTCATCAGCCTCTGCAACTCGTCTGTTGTCAGATGGCGGTGCATCCTCAACGCTTTTTCAGGCGAGAACGAAGCAAACGGATTGTATTGGATTGTACCTTGTGCCATTGCCGTCCTTGTCATTGTTTTCAACATGATGATGTGGTTTTCTATGGTCATGCCTGAAAATCCTTTTTCCACACGCAAGTAATTGTCATACTTTTCGATGAACGCATAATCCAATTGTTTGAGAGGGATGTCCTCAATGCCATAATGTTCACGGATAAAATTCTGAAGATTGCAATAAGATGTCTTATGACTTCTTATAGTGCTTGGCGCACGGTTGATACCCACACGTTTGGCAAAGTCTTCCATATACTCACGATACAGCTCCAACAACTTCCGCTTGTGTTGCCCGATGCCGTTCACGGCGTTCTTGACAAGTTCTGCTGTGATATACCCCTGTTCGTCAAGAATTTCTTTGTAATAACGGCGTATGTCCTCTTCAATCTTGTCTATCTTGGCATTGGTTTCTTTGGCGGTGCGGCTTTTGCCTGTCAGACGGTATGCCTTGGCATCCCACAAATCAGGTCGTACATCCATTTTCGTTGAAAATTGTGCGACCTCGGTGTTGATGGAAATCCTGCCCATGAGTGGACACAAGCCGTTTTTCTTCACCTTTTGTCGGTTGATATAAAACAATACGGCGAAAGTATTGTAAGTGGTCTTTCTCTCCTGTCTCATGGTTTCATCCTTTTGGTATGTTTGATTTGGGGTGTTGGAATAACAACTTCCGCCCTTTTATTGTCTGTCAACTCGAACTTGTTACCGATACGTTCTTGCAACCTGCCCATATCCTCGCTTACCTTGTCATTGGTAAGATGCGCATAAATTTGTGTAGCCCTCCAGTCGCGATGCCCCATCAATTCGCGTACCGTATCAAGCGGAACTCCCTGAGAAAGAGTGATTACCGAGGCATAGGTATGTCTTGCCTGATGAAAGGTCACCCGGCGTTCGATTCCGCATATTGACGCTATCTTTTTCAAATTGATGTTCGTCTTGCTGCAACTGAGCATCGGGAAAAGTCTGCCATTAGGAGCTATGCCACGGTACTTGTCAATAAGTTCCAATGGCAAATCCAGCAATGGAATATGGAAAGGCGTTCCTGTCTTTCTACGCGCACTATGAATCCACCATATCCCGTCCTCCGCTTTCAAAAGGTTCTTTTGGGTGAGATTGCGTATGTCGCTGAAAGCGATGCCTGTAAAAGCGGAAAAGAGAAACACGTCACGCACAAGATTGAGGTTCGGTTTCGGCAATGGAGTGTTCATTATCTGTTCAAGTTCCTTTTCAGAAAGGAACTTCGGAACAATCTGCGGATAATCAAACGTATAACCGTTAAAAGGGTCTTTACGCAAAAGTCCGTCATTGAGTGCCGATTTGATGACGCTGCGCAAGCGTCCGATAATGTTGTTCACTGTCCCCAATGCCATTTTCAGGTCTGCACGGAGATATAGGTCAAAAGAGGAAATGAAGGACGGAGTAAGAGCTTGGAACGGCATATCCTTTACATGATATTTCTGTCTGAGAAAATCTTTCAAGTGGTTCAATGCCACACCATACCGTTTATAAGTTTCCACTTTACGGTTTGTGCCGACTTTCTCGTAAAACCGTTCATTACATTTGCCATAAAACGATACAAGGGTTTCCTGCTCGGATGAGATGCCCTGAAAGGCATTTTTCACCTCCAACGCTGATACGGTTTCCTTTTTCGCTAACAAATCCTTGTAAGCGGAATGGATGTCCAGTGAAATCCTGTCAAGCTCCTTGTTGGTGGCTGCGGCTGGCTTGCTTTTGCCCACAGCCCTTCCTGACTTGACATTCCACAGAGTGGGAATAACATAAACTTTGGTGCTGAACTGCACCATTGACTTGCCGATACGGATTCGTCCCAAGACAGGCACCGTCCCATCGGCTCTTTCCTCGTTCTTTTTGAGGTAAAACGTTACTTTTAATTCTTCCATAAACAGCTCTATTTTTTTGTTCGCAAAATTACAGTCAATAGAGCTAATCATCCGTTTGCAGAATGGTGCGGACGAGTGCAAGAAAATCCATTGAGAAACTATTTTAACCCATTATGGAAAGGAAAGCCTCACAAGCAGGCTAAACCGTTGTCCTACAGCACTGCTGAAAGAATTTTGGAAAGGCTTCTTTCGCCATAAACAGGTAATGCATTCGTAACGGAAAGCTTGCATATATCCGCTGCATCTTGCTTTTTTTGCCACTTGGCAGCGATAAGAAGAAAATGGAAGTTTACACGTGTGATTCAGTGAGTTACGTTATTTGTCGCAATCTTGCTTTTTTGATGCTCGATTTGGATACAAGTATTGGTCTATGGAACTTTGGCGCTCTGCACTACACGCCACCTCT
>OJPM01000894.1_pt1 | contig 17482 bp, 10 predicted proteins | sample 1598471 | NCBI WGS metagenome assembly OJPM01 (sample SAMN03922484, study PRJEB24848) | human gut metagenome | isolation source: stool sample | host: Homo sapiens | place: Germany | collected 2011-05 | reverse complement strand
GGATAATACTTCGTCGGTCAGCCCGTACTCCTTGGCTTCGCGCGCCGAGAGCCAGTAGTCGCGGTCGGCGTCCTTCTCGATCTTCTTGAGCGCGACGCCCGAATGGGCCGAGAGAATCTCGTACAGCTCGCGTTTGGTCTTCATGATCTCGCGTGCCGTGATTTCGATGTCCGAGGCCTGTCCCTGCGCACCGCCCAGCGGCTGGTGGATCATCACCCGCGAATGGGGAAGCGCAGAACGCTTGCCCTTGGCGCCCGCCGTGAGCAGCACGGCGCCCATCGAAGCGGCCAGTCCCGTGCAGATGGTCGCCACGTCGGAATTGACCAGCTGCATCGTGTCATAAATGCCCAGTCCGGCCGAAACCGAACCGCCGGGCGAGTTGATATAGATCTGAATGTCCTTTTCGGGATCGACCGATTCGAGGAACAGCAGCTGCGCCTGAATGATATTGGCCGCGTCGTCGTAGATCGGCGCGCCGAGGAAGATGATGCGGTCCATCATCAGCCGCGAGAAGACGTCCATCGTGGCGATATTCAGCTGACGCTCTTCGATGATCGTAGGCGACACGTAGGCGCCGCTGACCGACTGGAAATCGTGCAGTTTCAGCGAACTGATCCCGCAGTGTTTCCGTGCGTATTTTTCAAATTCTGACATAATAAATTATCGTAATTGTTATCGTTCGTTATCGTTTGTCGCTATCGTTTTTACCGCCGGCCGGCAGCCCGGCATCTCTTATTCGCGGCCCACGGCCGGCTCCGGGCGGGAGCTGCGGGCGGCGGACTGTCGCCGAAACGGCGTTTAAAGCTGTATATCGTCAAACAAAAGGACTTTGCAAACATCACGCCTGCAAAGTCCAAAGATAATCTTTTTTCGGCAAATACTAAAGCGCCTTGGCCAATTTGGCGAAATCGTCGGCAGATACGGCTTTTTCCGTCACCTTGATCTTCGACTTCACATCCTCCACGACCTTCACTTCGTACAGCTTCTCGTAGATCTTCTGTCCCTGATCCTTGTCGGCGAGGATCTTCTCGGCATAGCCGGCCAGCATATCTTCGGGAGCCGACGGCATGCCGTACTGCGCGAACTGCGCGGCGGCCAGCGCCTTGGCTTCCGCGAGCGCCTCGTCCTTGGTCACCGTGATATTGTCCTGCTTGATGAAGTGCTTCTGCAGGTAGTTCCACGTGAACATCTTCAGGAACTGGTCGAACTCCTTCTCGATATCCTCCATCGAGAACTTGCCCTCGTTGATGGTATAGAGCCAGCGCTTGAGGAATTTCTCGGGCATCTTCAGCGCGGCCTTCTTCACGAGGTAGTCACGCAGCTGGAGCGTGAAGAGGTAATCGCTTTCGCGGCGGAGCTCCTGCCCGATCTGCGCGTCGATGAACTTATCCAGCCCGGCCTGGTCGGTAACCTCGCCTGCGGGGAATGCCATCTTGAAGAACTCCTCGTTCAGCTCAGGTTCGGCGAACTTGCGGATCTTGGTGATTTCGAGCGTAAATTCGGGTTTGATGCCCTCCAGCTCGTTCTCCTTGACCTGCAGCACGGCGGCGCGCTGCGACGGGTTCTTGTAGAGTTCGTTGACATTGACTTCGGTCTTGAAGCCCACCTTCTTGCCGATGAAAGGCTTGCGCTCCTCCTCCGACATCGAGATCAGGCCCACGTAAGCGTCCGCCACATTCATCTCGCCGTTGTCGAGCGTGACCGACAGCGCCTCGTCCGAAGTCACCTCGTCGGCATCGACCAGACGGCCGTACTGACGCAGGTAGTTGGCGCGGTAGTCGTCGTGCATCTTCTTGTCCACCTTGATCTTGCTGTAGGTCAGCTTATCCTTGTCCGAAAGTTCGAGTTTTATCTCAGGAGCCTCGCCGATTTCGAACACGAATTCGAACTCCTTGCCGTTCTCGAAATCGAAATCGCCCTGCTCTTCCGAAGGAATCACGTCGCCCAAGTAGTCGATGTTCTCCTTCTGGAGATACTCGAACACCGAGTTCGAGGCGGTGCGGTAGGCCTGCTCAGCCAGCACGCCCTTGCCGTACATCTTCTTGACGAGACCCATGGGCACCATGCCGGGGCGGAAACCGGGAATATTGGCCTTGCGCCTGTATTCGCGCAACTCTTTCTCGACGGCTTGGCCGTAATCCTCTTCGCCCACCGTTACCTTGAGCAGCGAATTGTTCTCTTCGCGTTGTTCTCTTACGATCTTCATAATGAATGCTTTCTATATTGTTATTGTCTTATTTCCGAAATCGGCTCGCAAAGATAGCGATTTTCGCGGACAAACCAATATTTTTTCTAAAATATAGTGTATTGCAGCCGGCGGCGGCAAACTCCGCAAAGGCTGTTTTCGGAAAATGCGCAGGCATCCGAAAACGCGGGTAAATGCAAAGATAGTCAAAAAATTCGTCATATGGCGGGTTTTTCCTATCTTTGCGGAGGATAAACCTCCGCTCAGACAGGCGGCGTCCGGCCCGGCCGAATAAATTCGCTTCCGTTTCCGGCTCGCGCTGTCTTTGCTGACGAATTCACAAGAAAGAGATGAGAAAGTTCGCTACCGTTCTGCTGTCGGGACTGCTGCTGGCTTCGTGCGGCGGCAATCAGGTCCGGGCCAAACGCCCCGCGGCGCCGGCGGAACCCAAGGAATACACCTACGGCGTCCGGGCGGTCCACCCGCACCCGGCGACCAGCTATACGCAGGGCCTGCAATACGCCGACGGCCGTTTGTGGGAAGGCACGGGCCAGCACGGCGAATCGGTCGTGCAGACGCTCGACCTCGCGACGGGCCGCGCGGAGGTCTTCGCACGTCTTCCCAAGGAGGACTTCGGCGAAGGGATCGCCCTCTTGGACGGCAAGGTCTACCAGCTCACGTGGCAGTCGAACAAAGCCTATGTCTACGACGCCCGGACGGGAGAGAAAATCAGGGAGTTCCGCTATCCCGGCGAGGGCTGGGGCCTCACGACCGACGGGAAGAAGCTCTACATGTCGGACGGCACGGCAAACATCTACACGCTCGACCCGGCCACCTTCAAACGCGAAAAGCGTACCACGGTGACGCTCCGGGGCGAGACGCTCAACTTCCTCAACGAGCTGGAGTGGATCGACGGCAAGATATGGGCCAACGTCTACACCACCGACCAAATCGTCATCATCGACCCGGCGACGGGCGCGGTGGAGGGGATCGTCGATCGGACGGGGCGGCTGCCCGAAGAGGAGGTGACTCCGGCGACCGACGTGCTCAACGGCATCGCATACGACGCGGCCGGAGGGCGCATCTTCGTCACGGGCAAGAACTGGAACAAACTGTTTGAAATCGAAATCAGAGAGAAATAAATGGCCGACATATACGAACAACTCGAATCCTGCATCCTGCTGCTCGACGGCGGTTTCGGCACCATGGTCCAGCAGTACGGACTGACAGAAGAGGACTACCGGGGCGAACGGTTCCGCGAGTGGCCCGCGCTGCTCAAGGGGTGCAACGACCTGCTGGCCCTGACGCGGCCCGAAGCGGTGCGCGAAATCCACGTCAAATACCTGCAGGCGGGGGCCGACATCATCGAAACCGACTCGTTCAACGCCAACGCCGTATCGCTGGCCGATTACGGACTGGAGGCGTATGCCTACGAAATGTCGCGAGCGGCGGCGGCCGTGGCCCGCAGCGCGGCCGACGAATTTACGGCCCGCAACCCGCAGAAACCCCGCTTCGTGGCGGGTTCGATGGGGCCCACCAACCGCACGGCCTCGATGTCGGCCGACGTGGCGAACCCCGCGGCCCGCGAAGTGACTTTCGCACAACTCGTCGAAGCCTACACCGATCAGGCGCGGGGACTGCTGGACGGCGGAGCCGACATCCTGCTGGTCGAGACCATCTTCGACACGCTCAACGCCAAGGCGGCCCTCTACGCGATCGACGCGCTGGCCGAAAAACTCGGCCGCACGATCCGCGTCATGGCGTCGGGCACGCTGGCCGACGCCAGCGGCCGCACCCTGTCGGGACAGACCGTCGAGGCCTTCTGCACCTCGCTGTCGCACGCGCAGCTGCTCTCCCTCGGCCTGAACTGCGCCTACGGAGCCAAACAGCTGCTGCCCTACCTCGAACGGCTGGCCGAAACGGCCCCGTTCCGTATCTCGGCGCACCCCAACGCCGGACTTCCCAACGTCATGGGCGGCTACGACGAGACCCCGGAGATGTTCGCCGAGGACGTGGGCGAATACATGCGCCGCGGACTGGTCAATATCGTCGGCGGATGCTGCGGCACGACGCCCGCGCATATCTTCGAACTTTCGAAAATCGCCTGCAACTATGCCCCGCGCCCCGTTCCGGCGCCGCGCCGCGTCACGACGCTGAGCGGACTGGAGCCGCTGCGCATCGCGCCCGAAACCAATTTCGTCAACGTCGGCGAGCGCACCAACGTCGCAGGCTCGGCCAAATTCGCCCGCCTGATCCGCGAGGGCAATTACGAAGAGGCCCTGTCGGTAGCCCGTGCGCAGGTCGATGCGGGGGCGCAGATCGTCGACGTCTGCATGGACGACGGCATGATCGACGGCGTCGAAGCCATGCGCACATTCCTCAACCTGATGGCCTCGGAGCCGGAAATCGCCCGCGTGCCGACGATGATCGACTCCTCGAAATGGGAGGTGCTCGCGGCGGGTCTGGAGGTCACGCAGGGCAAGGCCGTGGTCAATTCGATCTCGCTCAAGGAGGGCGAAGCCGAATTCCTGCGCCGCGCACGGGAGATACACCGCTACGGAGCCGCCGCGGTGGTGATGCTCTTCGACGAGCAGGGACAGGCCGACACCTGCGAGCGCAAGATCGAGGTGGCCTCACGCGCCTACCGCCTGCTGACCGACGCGGGATTCCCCGCCGAAGACATCATCTTCGACCCCAACATACTGGCCGTGGCGACGGGAATTCCCGAACACGACGGCTACGCCAAAGCCTTTATCGACGCGACGCGCTGGATCAAGGAAAACCTGCCTTACGCAAAGGTGTCGGGCGGCGTGTCGAACCTCTCGTTCGCCTTCCGCGGCAACAACGCCGTGCGCGAAGCGATGCACTCGGCGTTCCTCTACCACGCCATCCGCGCGGGCATGGACATGGGCATCGTCAACCCGCAAATGGTGAAGATATACAGCGAGATCGAACCCGAACTGCTCCAACGCGTCGAGGACGTGATCCTCTGCCGCCGGGCCGACGCCGCCGAACGGCTCACCGAATATGCGCAGCAGGTGCGCACCACGGCCGAAACCCAGCCGCAGGCCCCCGACGCATGGCGCGCGGGAACGCTCGCCGAGCGGATCGGCCACGCCATGCTCAAGGGCGTAGCGGACTACATCGAGCAGGACGCGCTGGAGGGCTACGAAGCCCTCGGAACGCCGATGGCCGTGATCGACACCCTGCTGATGCCCGCCATGGAGCGGGTCGGCACGCTCTTCGGCGAGGGCAAGATGTTTCTGCCGCAGGTCGTGAAGACCGCCCGCGTGATGAAGCGCGCCGTGGCGGCCCTGACCCCCTACATCGAGCAAGGCGGCGCCCAGACCCCTCACAACGCGGGCAAGGTGCTGATCGCCACGGTCAAAGGCGACGTACACGACATCGGCAAGAATATCGTGGCGGTCGTGATGGCCTGCAACGGATACGAGATAAAGGACCTCGGCGTGATGGTCGAGTCGCAGCGGATCGTCGAAGAGGCCGTGGCGTGGGGCGCCGACTGCATCTGCCTGAGCGGCCTGATCACCCCGTCGCTCGACGAGATGGCCCACGTCTGCGAGGAGCTGGAACGCCGCGCGCTGCGCCTTCCGGTCATCATCGGCGGCGCGACGACCTCGGACCTGCATACCGCCGTGAAGATCGCCCCGGTCTATTCGGGATTGGTGATACACTCGCCCAACGCCAGCCGCAACAGCCAGATTCTGGCGCAGCTGCTCGGTCCCGACGGCCAGCTGTACGCCGACAAGGTCCGCGCCGACCAGCAGGCGCTGCGCAGCGACTACCTGCGCGCCGAACGCACCCGGAACCTGATTCCGATCGTCGAGGTCCGCAAGACCCGCAAAGGCGCCGCCCCGCACCTGCCCGTCGAGCCGCTGCACCCCGGCCGCATGGTCTTCCCCGACTTCGACGTCGCCGACGCCGAACCCTATATCGACTGGAGCTTCTTCTTCGCGGCATGGGGTCTCAAGGGACGCTATCCCGAAATCCTCGACCACCCCGAAAAAGGCGCCGAAGCGCGCAAGGTCTTCGCCGACGCCGAGGCCCTGCTGGCCCGCATCCGCGACGAGCGGCTGCTCACGCTGCAGGCCGCCGTGGGGATCTTCCCGGCGCGCGCAGAGGGCGACGACATCTGGATCACCGACCAGAAAGGCCGCGAACGCCGGCTGGCGATGCTCCGCAACCAGACGCGCGGGGAGGAGAACCGCTCGCTGGCGGACTGCATCGCGCCGCAGGGCGACTGGATCGGCTGTTTCGCCGTCACCGCCGGCATCGGACTCAGGGAGCTCTGCGAAAAATTCCGCGCCGAGGGCGACGACTACGGCGCCATCATGGCCAAACTGCTGGCCGACCGGCTGACCGAAGCCTTCGCCGAAGCCGTGCACACGTTCGTGCGGCGACAGATGTGGGGTTACGAAACGGGCGAGCCGCTCACGCCGCAGCAGACCGTCCGCGGCCAGTACCGCGGCCGCCGCATGGCCTTCGGCTATCCCGCGTCGCCCGACCATTCGCTCAAGCGCGAGGTCTTCGACCTGCTGTCGGTCGAAATGACGACGGGCATGAAGCTCACCGAGAATTACATGATCGATCCCGGCGGAGCGCTCTGCGGACTGATGTTCGCCGACGCCGACTACTTCTCCGTGGGCACGATCGACACCAAGCAGCTGCTCGACTACGCCCGGCGGCGCGGCATGGAGGTCGAAGAGATCAAGAAACTGATACCCAATAATATTTAACGCGCGGGAACGCCCCGGCGGCCCCGCCCGCCGAACCAAAGCAACAACAGACCGAACCATGAATGTTCTGGACATAATCAATACGGCCATCGCCGAACACCGCACGCGCTTCGCGTTCGAACTGCTCCCGCCCCTCAAGGGCGACGGCATGGGCGGCGTATTCGCGGCCATCGACCGGCTCATCGGATTCGACCCGGCCTACATCAACGTCACCTTCCACCGCGAGGGAATCAAGCAGTCCGTGCGTCCGGACGGAGGCATCGACTGGCACGTGGTGCGCCGCCGTCCCGGCACGGTGGGCATCTCGGCCGCCATTCAGAAGAAGTACGGCGTCGAAGTCGTGCCGCACCTGATCTGCGGCGGACAGTCGAAATACGACATCGAGGACGCGCTGATCGACCTCGACTTCCTCGGCCTGCACAACGTACTGGCGCTCAGGGGCGACAAATCGCAGAACGAAAAGTTCTTCATGCCCCACCCGCAGGGCCATTCGCACGCCGTGGACCTCGTGCGGCAGATCGCGGCCATGAACCGCGGCGAATTCGTGGACGGCGAGGTCGAGGAGTGCCACCACTCGAAATTCTCGATCGGCGTGGCCGGCTACCCCGAAGGGCACGAAGAGTCCCCCTCGCCCGAAGCCGACATCGCCGCCCTCAAGGCGAAGATCGACGCCGGAGCCGGGTACATCGTCACGCAGCTCTTCTACGACAACGCCCGCTTTTTCGACTTCGTGCGCCGCTGCCGCAAAGCGGGCATCGCGGTGCCGATCATCCCCGGCATCAAACCCCTCTCGACGCTGCGCCACCTGACGCTGCTGCCGCAGATCTTCGGCTGCCGCATTCCCGAAGAGCTGGAACGCGAAGTCCTGCGCCACCGGGAGGACCCGAAGGCGATCCGCGAAGTCGGCACCGAATGGGCCGTCGCCCAGAGCCGGGAGCTGAAACAGGCCGGAGTCCCCGTACTGCACTACTACCCGATGGGCAAGGCCGACAATATCATCAAGATAGCAAAAGCGATATTTTAACTGAAATGAATCCCATCCAATTCCGCCGTCACCTGCACATGCACCCCGAACTGTCGTTCAGGGAGCACGACACGGCGGCCTTTATCTCCGCCCGGCTCTCGGAGCTGGGCATCGAGCACCGTCCCATAGCCGGAACGGGCGTGCTGGCTAAGATCGAAGGCCGCGGCAAAGCCGACCCCAAACGCCGGGCCGTGGTACTGCGCGCCGACATCGACGCCCTGCCGATCGACGAGCGGAACGACGCAGACTGGAGCTCCCGCAACCAAGGGGTCATGCACGCCTGCGGCCACGACATGCACGCCGCGGTGCTGTTCGGCGTGTTGCAGCAGTTGGCCACCGAGCCGGATTTCCGCGGCACGATATTCGGGCTGTTCCAGCCGGGCGAGGAGTGCAATCCGGGCGGTGCGTCGCTGGTGCTGGCCGAAAATCCGTTCGAAGGCTACGACGTCCGGGCCGTGGTCGGCGAACACGTCGAGCCGCAGCTCGAAGTCGGGACGCTCGGATTCCGCGCCGGCAAATACATGGCCGCAAGCGACGAACTGCGCTTCACGGTGCACGGGACGGGCGGCCACGGGGCCATGCGCCCGCAGCTCAAGGATCCGGTGGCGGCCGCCGCAGAGTTCGTGACGCGGCTCGTGGCGCTCAACCATGAAGAGTGCGTGCTCTCGATCGGCCGCGTGGAGGCCGGGGGCGCCACGAACATCGTGCCCGATCAGGTCTATCTCGAAGGCACGCTCCGCACCTTCGACGAGCGCGAGCGCGAAATCATCCACAAACGCATCCGCAACTTCGCCGCGGACATCGACAAGCGCCACGGTGTGCGGACCGACGTCGATATCAGCCGGGGCTACCCCTGCGTGGTGAACGACGCCGCGCTGGTCAAGCATGCGGCGGCGCTGGCCGCGGAAGCCGGACTGCGGGTCGAAATGCTGCCGCTGCGCACCACGGCGGAGGATTTCGGCTTCTACTGTACCAAATATCCGTCGCTGTTCTACCGGCTGGGCGTGGGCGCCGCGGCCGGACGGCCCCACACGGCGACGTTCAACCCCGACGAAGGGGCCATCGACACGGGCATAGACTACATGAAACGTCTCGCCCTCCAAATTCTGAAGAAATGAAAAAGCAATCACAAAAGAACCGTCCCGCAAGGGGCGCGAAAAACACGGACCGGGCAGCAGTCATCCTGAGTCTCTTCCGTGAATTTCCCAATAATAAATTCTCGCTCAAACACCTCGCGTCGGCTTCGGGCGGCGCGACGAAAGAGGGACGCCGCGAGACGTTCGAAATACTGGGACGCCTGCACGACGAAGGCATCGTCGAGGAGTGCGCCCGCGAGAAATACCGGCTCACGCACAAGCACCTGCCCCACTTCGAAGGCATCGCCGACATGACGGCGAGCGGTTCGATATACGTACGGGTCGAGGGCGAGGAGAACGATATTTTCGTCAACCAGCGCAACACGGCCAACGCCCTGAACGGCGACCGCGTGGAGGTGGTGGCCATCCACCGCGGCCGCGACGGGAAATTCGAAGGCGAAATCACGCGCATCGTCGAGCGCAGCCGCAAACCCTATGTCGGCGTGGCCGAGGTGGGCGCGCACCAGATCTTCGTGCGGGCTGACTCGCGCCGCATGCCGATGGACATCTACCTCTCGAAAAAGCAATACCCCGACGTGAAAGACGGCGAAAAGGTCGTGGTCCGCATCGCCGACTGGGCCGAAGGCAGCAAAAGCCCCGTGGGCGAGCTGGTCGAACGGCTCGGCATGGCGGGCAACAACGACACGGAGATGCACGCCATTCTGGCCGAATACGAGCTGCCCTACCGCTTCGACCCCGAAATCGAGCAGGCAGCGGAGGCCATCGACGGCAGCATCACCGCCAAGGAGATCGCGGCACGCCGCGACTTCAGGCAGGTGACGACCTTCACGGTAGACCCGGCCGACGCCAAGGACTTCGACGACGCGCTTTCGGTGCGCAGGGTCCGGGACGGCATCTGGGAGATCGGCGTGCATATCGCCGACGTGACCCACTACGTGCGCCCCCAATCGACGATCGACGACGAAGCCGTCGAACGCGGCACCTCGGTCTACTTGGTGGACCGCACCGTGCCGATGCTGCCCGAACGGCTTTCGAACGAGCTTTGTTCGCTCCGCCCGCACGAGACGAGCCTCTGTTTCTCGGCGGTCTTCACCCTCAACGAGAACCTCGACATCCTCGAAGAGTGGTTCGGCCGCACGGTGATCTATTCCGACCGCCGCTTCACCTATGCCGAGGCGCAGGAGGTGATCGAGACGGGCCGCGGCAACTACGCCGAAGAGATCCTGACGCTCAACAGGCTGGCGCAGGCGCTTCGCCGGCAGCGGTTCAAGAACGGCGCGATCAGCTTCGACCGCGAAGAGGTGAAATTCAAACTCGACGAGACAGGCAAACCGCTGGGCGTCTATTTCAAGGAGCAGAAGGAATCGAACCAAATGATCGAGGAGTTCATGCTGCTGGCCAACCGCCGCGTCGCGGAGTTCTGCGGCAAACGCAAGACCGACAAGGGCCGCACCGTCGAACGTCCGATGGTTTACCGCGTCCACGACTCGCCGAGCGAGGAGAAGCTGGACCGCTTCCGGCAGTTCATCCTCCGCTTCGGACATATCTTCAAGGCCACCAAGGGCCGCGCCGTAGCCAAGGAGCTGAACAAGCTTTTCGCCCAGATCAAGGGCACGACCGAGGAGAACGCCGTATCGACGATGGCCGTACGGTCGATGGCCAAGGCGTATTACACGACCGACAACATCGGCCACTACGGACTGGCATTCCCCTATTACACGCACTTCACCTCGCCCATCCGCCGCTACCCCGACATGATGGTCCACCGCCTGCTGGCGCGCTATCTCGCCGACGGCAAGGCGGCCGACAAGGCGATGCTCGAAGATTTGTGCTTCCGCGCTTCGGAACGCGAAGTCATCGCCGCCGAAGCCGAGCGCGCGTCGATCAAGTACAAGATGGTCGAATTCATGAAGGAGCGCATCGGCGAAGAGTTCGAAGGACATATTTCGGGACTCACCGAGTGGGGCATCTATGTCGAGCTGGACGAGACCCATATCGAGGGCATGTCGTTCCTGCGCGACATCGACGGCGACTTCTTCCAGTTCGACGAGCCCAACTACCAGATCATCGGCCGCTCGACGGGCCGCCGCATGACGCTGGGCGACGCCGTGCGCATCCGCGTCAAACGCGCCGACCTGCAGAAACGCCAGCTCGATTTCGAGGTGCTGCTCGACGGACTCCGCACCCCGGCGCCCGCCGAAGGGCAGGGACCGCAGGTACGCCGCAGCAACCGCCGCAAAAACCGATAGGCCGTGCAGCGCATCTACGACAAATGCCGGCGGCGGGAGCCGCTCTCGCGCGAAGAAGCCTACCGGCTCTACGACGAAGCCCCGCTGCAGGAGCTGGCGCTGGTGGCCGACGAGGTGCGCCGCGCCGTGGTTCCCGATCCTCAGGTCGTGACGTGGCAGATCGACCGCAACGTCAACATCACCAACGTCTGCATTTCGGGCTGCAAGTTCTGCAACTTCCACTGCAAACCCCACCAGACCGACCGGGCGTTCATCACCACGATGGAGCAGTACTGCGAAAAAATCGACCGCACGCTCCGTCTGGGCGGCGACCAGCTGCTGTTGCAGGGCGGCCTGCACCCCGGACTGAAAATCGACTTCTACGAACGGCTGTTCAGCGGGTTGAAATCGCGCTACCCTTCGCTGCGGCTGCATGCGCTGGGCGCGCCCGAAGTGGCGCATATCGCCCGCATAAGCGGGCTGACGACGCTCGAAACCCTGCGCCGCCTGATGGCCGCGGGACTGGATTCGCTGCCGGGCGCAGGAGCCGAGATACTCGATTCAGACGTGCGCCGGGCCATCTCCCCCGCCAAACCCTCGGTCGAGAAGTGGCTCGACGTGATGCACGAAGCCCACTGCCTGAATCTGCCGACCTCGGCGACGATGATGTACGGGCACGTCGAGACGCCGCACCAGCGCATCGACCACCTGTTGCGCATCCGCGACCTGCAGACCCGCTGTCCCGAAGGCAATTACGGCTTCATCGCCTTCATCCCGTGGATTTTCCGTTCGACGGGCACCGAGCTGGAACGGCAGGGCGTGGAAACCCGCTTTTCGCCGCTCGAATACCTGCGCATCATCGCCGTGAGCCGGCTGATGCTGCACAATATCCCCAACATTCAGGCTTCGTGGCTCACCGTAGGCAAAGCCACGGCGCAGGCGGCCCTGCACAGCGGGGCCAACGACATGGGGTCGATCATGATCGAAGAGAACGTCGTATCGTCGGCCGGGGCGCACAACAGTTTCGACGCCGAAGGCATTCAGTCCGCCATCCGCGAAGCGGGCTTCATCCCGCGCCTGCGGGACCAGCTCTACCGGATGCGGAAGTATGCGCCGCAAACCGGGGAGCTTGCGACATCGCTTCAAGACGCCTAACGGCGCATCACGCCGCAGTGCCCAAGCACCTGCCGCGGCGCAGTATACACCACCGCAACGGCAACAGCCGCACTATTATACGGCGCGGCCACAACACAATGCGGTCGTATCCGGTACGCGCCCGCAGCATCTGCAAGTCGCCGCAAAATGCGTCCCGCGGCAACGCATGCCTGCAAAACGAATCGCCGCAGAACGCGCACACACTACAAAGTAAAAGGAGATGCTTTTCGGCATCTCCTTTTTCATAATCCACGTCTCCGGACACGGAGCCAAAGCCCCGCAACCGCCATAAGACCAAGTGCAGGAAAGGCTTGAAAAATCCCGCCCCGCTACTCGATCACGGCCGCCCAGCCGCCGTTGCGAACCATCTCCACTTTCACGACGGTCGAAGCGTCCACCTCGCGCACCCGTTTTCTGTAGTCCGTGGCCTGCAGGTCGGCGTTCACCCCGTCCTCGAACGAAGTCATCGTAAAGGTACGGCCCGCAGGCAGGAAGTCGAGCGCGATTTCGGTCGTATAGGGCCGGTCGTTCGTAATGCCGCCGACGTACCACTTGTCGCCCTTGCGGCGCGCCACGACGACCTCCCGGCCGCATGCGGCGCGCAGGACGCGCAGGCTGTCCCACGTGGTGGGAACCGCGGCCAGAAACTCCGTGCAGGGATGCTCGCGGCGGTAGAGCACTGGATTGTCGGCGAGCATCTGCAGCGGGCTTTCGAAAACCACGTACAGCGCCATCTGATAGGCGCGCGTCCCCGTCCCCATCGGATTGGCCCCCGTCGAACAGTTGTCTTCGGGCTGCGCCGAGAACATCGAGCCGGGCGTGAAGTCCATCGGTCCTACGGCATTGCGGATAAAGGGCAGCCAGTTGCTGTTTTCGGGCTTGCAGCGGGCCCCCTGCTCCATGCCGAGCACCCCCTCGTAGGTAAGCAGGTTGGGATAGGTGCGGCAAAGCCCCTTGGGTGTATAGGAGCCGTGCATATCGACGAAAAGGCGGTGCCGGGCGGCACACTTCATCACCCGTTCGTAATAGCCGACCATCCACTGGTCGCTGCGGTCCATGAAGTCGATCTTCACTCCGGGAATCCCCCACTCCTCCAGCGTCGCGAAGAGCCGGTCCATGTCCTTCTCGACCGCCAACCACGTCAGCCAAAGTACGATCTGCACGTTGCGCTCCCGGCCGTAGGCGATCAGCTCCTGCAGATCGAGATCGGGATTGGGATGGAAGACGTCGGTCGTCGAAGCCGACCAGCCCTCGTCCATGATGATGTAGGGAATACCGTATCGGGCGGCGAAGTCGATATAGTAACGGTAGGATTCGGTATTGCGCCCGGCCCGGAAATCGACGCCCGTCAGGCGCATGCCGTTCCACCAGTCCCAGCTGACCAGCCCCGGTTTCACCCACTCCCAGTCGGCGTCGGCCGCAGGTTCGGCGAGCAGCCAGACCAGCTCATTCTCCAGCAGGGCGGCGTCCTTTTCCGCAACGACCGCCACACGCCACGGGAAGGTGCGCGTTCCTTGGGTGCGGGCGATATACGGCTCCTCCGCGACGATCTTCAGATTGCGGTCGCCGGCGGGGGCATACTCCTTGGGCACACGCGGAAACAGCGATTCGAAGCCGCCCGCGCCGTCGCCCCGGACAAACATGCAGGGATAGTCGCGCACATCGGATTCGGCCGGCAGCACTTTCTTACCGCCGGGCATTCCGACCAATACGGGTAGATAGCTCATGCGGTCCGTCGAATCGTATTCCGCCGTCGCCACGCGGGTATAAGGCTCCTCGTACATCGACCGGAAGCCGTCCACCTCGGAAAGCCACGCTTCGCTTCCGGCGGGAAATCCCAGCCGGCACGCCTCGCCCATGACCTCGACCTCGCCCGGAAGCGACGTCACGAAACGGTAGGCCGCACCGTCGTCGAACAGCCGGAACTCCACGGCGTAACCGCCTGCGAAATTGAGCCGCACGGCGTTGTAACGGTTGCGCACCGAAGCGTTCTTGGTCGGATTGCGCCGTTCGAGCACCTCGTCGGCCGACGAACGATTCACGCTCCGCAGGCGGGGCTTTTCGCCCAGCGTCCTGTCGGCAAGCGTCAGTGACAGCGTACAGTTTTCCAATATCTTGTCCTCCCCGGACCAAAGGTCGTAAGTGATCCGGTCCGAGACATCGACCGCAAGTCGGAGATTTCCGCCGGGCGACGCGGCCTCGACGGTTTTGGCTTCGGCGGCGCAGGCCAGCGTCAGCGCGCACAACAGCGTGAATAATCGTTTCATCATCATTCGGGATTAGCGGAGCGTCATAAAAAAAGAGGGCCGCAGTCAGACCGCGGCCCTCCGTAAATTAACCTATTTAACCTCTATCGAATTCAGCAGATCGGTCTTGCCCTCGTTCACCAGCTTGAGAATCAACTCGCCGAACAGCGTGTTCTGCCATGCGAACCACGAGCGGGTGTAGTCCGCGGGATCGTTCACGTTGAACGACTCGTGCATGAAGCCCGTTCCGGCGTCGGTGGTCATCAGCATCTCGACGCAGCGTTTGATCTCGGCGTCGTCCTGCGACGTGAAAGCCTTCATCATAATGCTCATCGGCCATGCCATGTCGTAACCGATATGCGGACCGCCGATGCCCTCGCCCGCCGTACCGCGGAAGAAGTAGGGATTCGACTCGCTCCATACGAAGCGGCGCGTATTGCGGTAGATCGGGTCGTTCACGTCCATATCGCCCAGGTAAGGCATCGCCAGCAGGCTCGGCACGTTGGCGTCGTCCATCAGGAAGCGGTTGCCGAAGCCGTCCACCTCGAATGCGTAGATCGTGCCGAATTCGGGATGGTTGTAGGTCGCATATTTCTTGAGCGCGGTCTCGACCTCGGCGGCCAGCGCGGTGCACTCGGCGGCCAGCGCCGGCTCGTCGTTCACCTTGGTCAGAATCTCGGCGGCCTTGCGCAACGAAGTCACGGCGAAGAAGTTCGACGGCACGAGGAACAGGAACGTCGTGGCGTCGTCCGAAGGACGGAACACCGAAGCGATCAGCCCCACGGGGTTCACCGGATTGCCCTTGCCCGCATTGCAGACCGTGTCGAGCTGACGGTCGGTCACACGCATGAAGGTGTAAGGACCCAGTCCCTCCTTGCGCTGCTGCTCGCGGAAGGTTTTCAGGATATTCTTGATGGCGGCCATCCAGTGCTCGTCGAAAACCGAAGCGTCGCCCGTCGTCAGCCAGTACTGATAAGCCAGCCGCAGCGGGTAGCAGAGCGAGTCGATCTCCCACTTGCGCTCGTGGAGTTCGGGGCGCATCTCGGTCTGGTCGCTCATCCACTGGTGGTCGGGATTCGGATCGTAGGGATCGAGGAATGCGTTGGCGTAGGGATCGAGTTCGATGCACTTGAACTGGCGGCGGATAACGCCCGCCAGCATGCTGCGCAGGTGCTCGTCCTTATTGGCCAGCTGGAGATAGGGCCACACCTGCGCACCGGAGTCGCGGAGCCACATGGCATGGATATCGCCCGTGTAAACGATCGTATCGTCCTTGCCGTTGGCGTCCTTGCGGGCGCGGACCGTCGTGTCGAGCGTATTGGGGAAGCAGTTCTCCAACATCCACGCCAGCTTGGCGTTGGTCAGCACGCCCTTGATGCGGGCGATCTCCTGTTCCACGGCTTCCGAACGGAACAGACGTTCGGCTTCGGCGGGACGGTTCGTCGCGGCATATGCGGCCGGCGTCTGCGCTTTGGTCTTCTTGCCGGGCTTGGCCATACGCGTATTGTCGGCAGGCATCGGAGCTGCGGCTTCGCGCGCAGCGGGCTGCGGGGCTTCGGCGGGAGCGGAAAGGCTCACCGTGCGGGCCGAGACGCCCTCTGCGGCGCACACCACGGCGGCCGCAAGGCAGATGTTAAGGATTTTCTTCATTTTCATTTTGTTGCAATGTGTAAGTTGAGTATGGTTATTTTGTCTGGTCCAGTTTCACGCCGCTCATGCGTCCGTACATCTCGGCCATGGCGCCCTGCGTCAGCAGCCACTTCTCGGACTGCTTGTCCGCCCCCGTAAAGTCGGTCTCGAACAGCCCCTGCGCATCGCGGGCATGCTCCCACGCATAGTCGAGCGTGCGCTGCACGTCGCCGAGATAAGCCGCATTGCCGTCGATGGCGTAGAGTTCGGCCAGTCCGCGCACCATCACCGCCGAGAACCACACGTTGCCCTTGTCGATGATGCGGAAGGTCTCGCCGCCTTGGGGCGTGAACTCCCCGAAGAAGCGGTCGTAGCAGGCCGCCGCCGTACGCTGGGCGTCTTTCAGGTAGCTTTCGTCGCCCGTCGCCTTGTAGAGCAGCGCCCCGGCTTGCACCATCTGTCCGCTGTTGTAGGCGAACTTCGCGCGGCCGATCCTGCCGTCGAGACCGATGTTGTCGAAATAAAGGCCGTCTTCGGGATCGAGCAGGTGTTCCTTGGTCCAAGCGTAGAGCGCCTTGCCCCGCGCGAGATAGCGTTCGTCGCCCGTGGCGGCGTAGAGTTTCAGCGCGTAGACCGTACCGGGAGCGTTCGAGCAGGTATTCTTCGAATGTTTCTGCTGTTCGCACCAGTAGATGCCGCCGCCCAGCACGTCGTCCGTGCCGCTCTCGATGAATTTCCAGATCATCTCGGCTTCGGCGAGGTACTTTTTGTCGCCCGTGGCTTCGTAGATATCGCAGAAATCAATGCCCAGCCAGACATTGTCGTCGTAAAAGCGGTCCGAAGCGGAGGCCGTATTGATATAGGAGGCATAGGCCGCGGGCATGCGCGTCGTGTCGAGGTATTCGGCCAGCCCCGGCAGTACGCGCCCGTCGAGCACGCTGCGGTACGACGCGTCGGCTTCGAGAATCGTATTCACGGCCGAGAGGGTTCCCGAAAAGGGCCAGAGGTAGGAATAGGGATTGGGGCGCGCCTGATCCGCCGAAGCGAGGTAGCTCGCCGTATAATCCACATTGAACGGATAGTTCTCGCGCAGCAGGCGGTTTTCGGCCACGCCGTAATGCGCGTATATCGAATCTGTCTCTTATACACATCTGACGCTGCCGA
>OJPM01000891.1_pt1 | contig 17513 bp, 14 predicted proteins | sample 1598471 | NCBI WGS metagenome assembly OJPM01 (sample SAMN03922484, study PRJEB24848) | human gut metagenome | isolation source: stool sample | host: Homo sapiens | place: Germany | collected 2011-05 | reverse complement strand
ATGGGAGACGCTGGGCAAGCAGTATGACGTATAAGATCAAATATCTGCCCCTTGCTGTGCAGGACCTGAACGATATCGCCCGGTATCTGTCTGGCTTTTACCCTAAAACAGCCAGCCGTGTACTGAAAGAGCTGCGGGAGAAGATCACAAAATTAGGCGATACCCCGAAAATGTGCGAGGTCTACCACCTTGACCCTGCTTATCGTAGGATGGTCGTTGACCAGTATCTTGTGTTCTACCGCGTCAACGATGAAATAAAGACTGTGGAAGTCCACCGTGTGTTGCGCGGTGCTTGGAATTTGCCGCAGTATCTGGAATGAACCCTTCGGGTTCGACTGCTGTGGACAATGCTCCACTTGATGAAAGAGAGTCTCCAACGTAAGTTGGCGGCTCTCTTTTTTGTTCCGCCCCTGACTTACGTTGGAGCGATGTGGACGGTACAGGACTCGAACAGGGCCATCACGTTTTCTCTTCCCCTTGGCAAGCTCCATTTTCATGATATAATAAGATGGATCGTATGTCCTGTTTCCGCCGAAAGGAGCTTGAACGACTCGACCGGCTGAATACGATCCCGCAATTCCAACTGGATAAAGTCCTTGCATAAGGAAATGATTTTTCATCCATTTCATCCTCTGACAGCGAAAGGAGGCTTCCCATGAACATTCCGGAAATTCTGGTCGCAAATGGAACCGGTATCATCCTTGTGGCCTTTCTGTTCCTCCTCCGCGTCCGGAACAGTGAGACAAAACAGACCGGTGCCGTCCTTTACGATGGAATGTTGGCGGTCACGCTGCTCGCGCTGGTCACCGAGACCATCAGTTTCCTCATTGACGGACAGTCGTTCCGGGGCTGTCACACGCTCGTTGTCCTTACCAATACCCTCTGCACCGGTTCCACCGTTTTGGTGGGCTTTTTGTGGTGCCTGTTCGTGGATTTCCGTATCTACCGCAGCACCCGGCGGCTGCGCCGGAAAATCCTGACGCTGGGCATTCCGCTCCTCCTCGTACAGATTCTCATGGTCATCAACCTGTTCGGCACCGGGCTCATCTTCCACGTCTCGGCAGAAAATGTCTACTCTCGCGGCCCGCTGAATTTTCTCCTTTATGCCACGATGTTCCTTTACTTTGCCGAGAGTATTTATCGAGTCACCCGCTCCAAACAGACCGGCATTACCATTGAGTTCTTCCCGGTGTTCTATTTTGTCATCCCCTGCATCCTGGGCACCGTCGTCCAAGGCATATTCTACGGTCTGTCCACAGGCTGGCTGTCCGCAGCGGTCGCGATGGTCTTCATCCACATCCAGCTGCAAAATTTCAACACCTTTGTGGACGAGACTTCCGGCCTGTTCAACCGCAAATACATGAACTTCTATCTTGAGAAAGCTCACAAGACGAACCCCCGCCAGCTGTACGGCATCATGATGGACGTGAACGATTTCAAAAAGATCAACGACCGCTACGGCCACTCTATGGGTGACCGGGCCATTCGGGAGATCGGCAAAATCCTTTCCGCCTCCCTGCCGGAGGACGCTGTTGCCATCCGGATGGCGGGCGATGAATTCGTCATCCTGCTGAGCCGCGGCAATGGCAAAATGCTGGAAGATACCCGGGCCGCCATTGAGGATGGCCTGCGCCATTTCAACCAGACCACAACCGCTCCGTTCAAGCTTTCGTTCTCTATGGGCCTGGCCCGGTACAATGGCCGCTCCACCGAGAGTTTCCTCAATGAGCTGGATCAGAAAATGTACGCTGAGAAAAAGGCCTATCATCAGGAGCATCCGCGGTGAACCCGCCGCCGGAAAGGAGCGTTCTCATGCCATCCCCCATCCGGGCCGTGATCTTTGATATGGACGGTGTGCTCATCGACAGCGAACCCGTCTACCTCGGGATGCAGGCCCGCAACCTGCAAACAAAATACCCCTGGGTCACTCTGGAGAGCATGTACCCCACCGTGGGCATGTCCAGCCAGGAGTACCCCCGCTTTATGGCCAGGCTCTGCCGGGTGCCCTTTTCCCCGGAGTTTGAAAAAGAGCTGATGCAGGCCGACGAAAACGAGCCCATCCACTTCCCCGATATCCTCCGCCCGGAAGCCCGCCCCATGCTGAAGCAGCTGCGGGCCATGGGCTTGCAGCTGGCGCTGGCCAGTTCCAGCCCCATGAGCAACATCCGGCAGGTGCTGGGCGAGTGCGGGCTGATGGAGTTTTTCCCCGTCATCGTCAGCGGGGAGCAGTTTGAAGCCAGCAAGCCCGACCCTGAAATTTATCTCCACACCATGGCGCGGCTTGGCCGCCGCCCGGAGGAATGCCTTATCGTGGAAGACTCCACCTACGGCGTGCAGGCGGGCGCGGCAGCCGGGGGCCTTGTGGCCGCCCTGCGGGACGAGCGCTTCCCCTTTGACCAGAGCGCGGCCCGCTTCCACATCGGGAATCTGAGCGAGATCCCCGCTCTGGCGGCTTCCATCCAGTAATTTCTTTTTGTTTTGATACCGGGAGGCGATTTTTATGAACAAGCGCACCCTTGTGGTGGACCAGCTGTACAATCTGGCCGCCGGGTTCCTGTATGCCCTCAGCATCTGCTACTTTGCCCGCGGCTCAGACTTTGCCCCCGGCGGCATCTCGGGCCTGGCCCTCATCGTCAACTACCTGTGGCACCTGCCCGTGGGCATCACCACGCTGGTGTTCAACCTGCCTCTCGTGGCCCTGAGCATCCGCTTTGTGGGCCGGGCCTTTCTGGCAAAGTCGCTGGTGAGCATGGTGTGGTGCACCGTTTTTCAGGATGTCGTCTTTGCCCGGGTGGGCTGCTATACCGGCGACCCGCTGGTGGCAGCCCTGTTTGCAGGCGTCACCTGGGGCTTCGCGCTGGCCCTGCTCTACATGCGGGGCTCTTCCAGCGGCGGCACGGATTTCCTCACCATGTCCATCAAGGTGCTGCGGCCCCACCTCTCCATCGGGGCGGTCACGGGCGGCATTGATCTGGTCGTCATCCTGCTTGGGCTGGCCCGTGTCGGCACGGTGGATTCCGTTCTGTACGGCCTCGTCACCACGGTCATCACCTCGCTGGTCATTGATAAGGTCATGTACGGCAGCTCTTCCAGCAAGATGCTCACCATCATCACCACAAAAGGGCAGGAGATCGCCGACGAGATCTCCCGCGAGTGCGAGCGCGGCTCCACCATGCTCAAGGCCATTGGCACCTACACCAACACCGAGCGGCAGATGCTCCTCTGCGTCTGCGCCCGGCCCCAGGTCTACCGCATCCGCACCGCCGCCTACCGCATCGACCCCGGCTGCATGGTCATGGTCACGGAGGCGGGCGAAGTGTACGGCGAGGGCTTTATTGACCCCGGCAAGACCTCTTCTTTTTTATAACACAAGGAGGCTTTTCTCCATGAACTTTGGTTCTGTTCTGGAACAGGTGCACCGCCGCGCCCCGCTGGTGGACTGCATCACCAACTTTGTCACCGTCAACGATTGCGCCAACATTCTTCTGGCCGTGGGCGGCTCCCCCACCATGGCCTCGGACATCCGGGAAGTGCAGGAGACCGCTGCCGCCGCCAGCGCTCTGCTGTGCAATCTGGGCGCCATCGACAAAGTGGAGTCCATGATTTTGGGCGGGCAGGCGGCCAACCGGGCAGGCAAACCCGTGGTCTTTGACCCTGTGGGCGCCGGCAACACCAGCCTCCGCCGGGCGGAATCGGCCCGGCTGCTGGACGCCGTGCAGTTTGCGGTCATCCGGGGCAACGCGTCGGAGATTCGCGCTCTGGCCCAGCGCCGGGCGGCGGGCAGCGGCGTGGACGTGAGCGACGCCGACCAGATCACGGAGAAGACCCTCCCCCGCACCGTGGCTTCTGCCAGAGCGCTGGCCGTGCAGACCGGGGCCGTGGTGGCCGTTTCCGGCCCCATCGACGTGCTGACGGACGGCAGAGAAACCATTCTGCTCCACAACGGCTGCGCCACCATGTCCCGCGTCACGGGCAGCGGCTGTATGCTCACCGCCCTCATGGGCGCGTTCTGCGGGGCCATGCCCGGCCAGCCCTTTGCGGCGGCCTGCGCGGCGGCGGCGACGATGGGGGTTGCGGGAGAGCTGGCCGAGGCCCGCCGCCTTGCCCACGGCACCGGCAACGCCACGTTCCGCACCGACCTCATTGACGCCGTGTTCAACCTGACCCCCGCCCAGCTGGACGCCTCTGTCCGCTGGGAGTCTTATTCAAAGTAATATTTCGTCATGATACCACAAAACGTCCCGCAGGGTTCAGGCCCTGCGGGACGTTTTTGGGTTTTGATTCCGTTTCAGCCCCAGCTCACATGGTGAACTGGATGGCGCAGAACGCCGCATAGATGCAGAGCAGCAGCACGCCCTGCACCCGGGAGAGCTTGCCCCGCACCAGCGCCGGGACACACATGAGCACCATGACGGCCAGCATCACGGGCAGGTCCAGCACCAGACTGGAATTGACGCCAAACAGGGTGGAGCTCTGGGGGATGGTGAACGGCGCAATGGTCACGGACGCACCGCTGACCAGCACCAGATTGAAGACGTTGGCACCCACGATGTTGCCCAGCGAGAGGTCGCTGCAGCCCTTGACGAGGGACGTGATGGCCGTGACCAGCTCGGGCAGCGAGGTGCCCAGGGCCACAAAGGTCAGTGCAATGACGGACTCGGGCACGCCCAGCGCCTGGGCAATGAGGGTACCGTTGTCCACCAGCAGGTTGGCACCCACGGCGATGAGCACGGCACCTGCCACCAGAAGCACCAGCGTTTTGGTCAGGGTCATTTCTTCCTCGGCAGCCTCTGCTTCGGCCTCAGCCTCAGCGCCCGCCGGGGCGTTTTTCATCTGGAGCACGTTGGCCACCATATAGGCCACGAACAGGGCCAGCATGATGAGGCCCATAGGCCGGGTGAACTTGCCAAAGCCGTAGGCTGCCACGCAGTAGATGGCTGCCGCCGCAAAGAAGAACGCCACTGGCATCCCCAGCGTCTTACGGTCCACCTTGCCCGGGCGGACGGCGATGGTAATGGCCGCGATGAGCGCCGCGTTGCAGATGACAGAACCAATGGCGTTGCCGTAGGCGATCTCACCATGGCCGGACACCGCCGACATGGTGGAGACCATCACCTCGGGCAGGGTGGTGCCAATGGACACCACCGTGGCACCAATGAGCAGCTCCGGCAGGTGGAACCGCCGGGCCAGCGCCGAAGCGCCATCCACAAACCAGTCGCCGCCCTTGATCAGGCAGAGCAGGCCGATGATAAATAAAACAACCGGAATCAGCATGGCTTTTCCCTCCTATACAGATACAATGCGAAACGTCTTTTTATCATACCAGATTTTTGATTTTATTGCAATCTTTTGCCCATTTTACCCCCACCCCGCAGAAAATTGTTGCACAGAAGCCGAAAACGATTTCTAGTAAAGAGGAGTTCGAGGTCATCAAGACCCACTGTATGCAGGGTGCCAACATGCTGCGGCGGCTGGAAAACTTTGAGGATGAACCCCTGCTGCAAACCGCCTACGACATCGCCCGCTGGCACCATGAGCGCTGGGATGGCCGGGGCTACCCGGACGGTCTCAAGGGCAATGACATTCCCATCAGCGCGCAGATCGTCTCCCTGGCCGATGTGTACGACGCCCTGACCAGTGAGCGCTGCTACAAAAAGGCGTTCTCCCACGAGACCGCCATGCGGATGATCCTGAACGGGGAATGCGGCGCGTTCAATCCCCTTTTGTTGGAATGCCTCACCGATATCCAAGCCGAGCTCCAGAAAAAGTTGCAAAACATCGCTGTAAATCGTCAAAATTTCACACATGCAAAAAGCAGTGACCCGGTTCGATTGAATGAACAAGGTCGCTGCTTTTGCTTTGCGGAGAAAAGCTCTTGTCTTTGAACGGGAGCGCACAGAGCATAGGATCACCCTCGCGTATGCGGGGAAAAGAAGGTGATGAACTTGGTCTTGGTCAGACCATTAGGATCACCCCCGCGTATGCGGGGAAAAGTAAAAGCTTGCCGTCTCTTCACATTGGCAGTAGGGATCACCCCCGCGTATGCGGGGAAAAGCCGCAAAATCAGAAGACGCCGCCGCAATTGATAGGATCACCCCCGCGTGTGCGGGGAAAAGCACTGCACTTCAACCCCCATCGCACTGGTTTCGGGATCACCCCCGCGTGTGCGGGGAAAAGTTGAGACATAACATCTGATAGAGAACAACGTAAGGATCACCCCCGCATATGCGGGGAAAAGCCTGCCAGCTCCGGCATGTTGGGATTAGCCATAGGATCACCCCCGCGTATGCGGGGAAAAGGGGGAGAAAGGAGGTCGCTCCCATGAGCAACAGGGATCACCCCCGCATATGCGGGGAAAAGCCGGTCTCAGCCACGGCTGCCTTGTACTGGTAGGGATCACCCCCGCGTGTACGGGGAAAAGGCGATCTGCTGCTCGATGCTGACCTCTCGCTGGGGATCACCCCCGCGTGTGCGGGGAAAAGAGGGGGTGGTGGCACTGGCAGCAACACGGTTGAGGATCACCCCCGCGTATGCGGGGAAAAGATCACCGATGAGACCATCGGGGTAGTGATTCAAGGATCACCCCTGCGTATGCGGGGAAAAGCTGTCCACCACAAGCACCGACATTCACCCGGCAGGATCACCCCCGCGTATGCGGGGAAAAGGTGCCGATCACCTGCGTTCCGAAGTATGCCTTGGGATCACCCCCGCGTATGCGGGGAAAAGTCTATCATCTCCTGGGTGGTGGTAACGCCAATGGGATCACCCCCGCGTATGCGGGGAAAAGTCTGTTGCGCTTGTCTGCACGACCTGATTTACAGGATCACCCCCGCGTATGCGGGGAAAAGTACAGTTATGTAGCAGGATACGTAACCAAAAAAGGATCACCCCCGCGTATGCGGGGAAAAGCTTCTCTCGCTCATATCGGTATTCCAAATCGGGGGATCACCCCCGCGTGTGCGGGGAAAAGTGTCCGCCGGGAAAATTCTTCTTCATGACGGTGGGATCACCCCCGCGTATGCGGGGAAAAGTTCCATCCAGCATCTGACCGCAAGCTTGGGCGAGTTCGAGGTACAAAAAGGTCATCCGGTCCCGCACCTGCGGCAGCGCCTGCAGGTCTGGCCGGATCATGCCCGGCATCTCCGCCATGGTCTTATCCTCCACGCATCACGGTCAGCAGGCCAAGGCCGTAGGCTTTGCCCCGGCCCATGCCCTGACACAGCAGGTTCCGGAACGCCTCGGGGTCCGTCACCTGCAAAACGCCCTCATACGTCACCGCCAGCAGCGACACCGGGCGGGTGCCGCGCTTGGCAAAGTGGTGCCACTGCACCCGGGTCACGGTAAAGGAATCCTCCGTCAGGGCAAAGCCGTGCTTTGCGGCGCGATCCAACAGCCACTGCTTCTGGTACTGTGTCGTGCAGTGTGCGGCCACGGTTCCCCGCGCTGCGGGTTTTTGGGCGTCTTTGCAGCTTTTGGTGGGGTTGGCCGCCAACCGAAACTGCCAGCGGCTGCCCGGTGTGATTCGCGCCAGCAGCGGGTCATAATTCCGGGACTCTGGTGCCGCTCCGGTGCCAAACTGCTCCACAACGCCGGAGAGGTCCGGCATCTCCTCGCTGAGGAGGAGCAGATACAGCTTTTCGCCCAGCCGGTCCAGCCGCCACAACCGACGGCGGCGCTCCCCGGAAAAGGCACTTTCCACCGCGCCATGGAATTTCTGTGGTGCCGCCAGCGCCGTCATGGTGCTGCGGCGGATGGGGTCAAGCTCTACACGGGATAAATACATCTGCACTTCACCTCACAATTCACAGAATGGGTCATGGGCGGTCGGCTCCGGGGCCCCTGCGGGCTGCCGGAGGGAGATCTCCCGGGCCGAGCGGTAACCGTACTGCCGGTGCCGCGGGTCGTAGGAGAGAGGCACATCCCGCTGCGGGACAGCCCCCGGCTCCTGCGGTGCGGCATCCGCCACGATGCGGGTCGGCTTGGGCCCGCCGGGGCAGAGCGCGGGCTCTGCCTGCAAGGCCTCCACAAGGCCCTGCTCCCGCAGGCCCAGGCAGAGCGGCAGAGTGGGCGGGCAGGCACGGCGGCCGAGATACAGCGGAAACACCGGGTGGGTCAGCGCCTCTGCCAGTTCCTGCAGCAAAGCGGTGTCTTCACTTTCCAGGCCCACCAGAAAAACAGCATCTTCGAGGTAATGGCGGTAGGTGACATAGGAGCGGTCTTTCTCCTCGTTGCGGGCCATGTGGAAATCCACCAACAGCTGGCCCTCCCGCTCCACCCGGACGCCAAAGCGCAGCCCGGCCAGCCGGGTCAATGGCTCGGTCTCATCCCGCCGCAGCCCCAGCGCCGCAGCCAGCAGACCGATGACACCGCTCTTGGTAGGCTCCCGGGCCGTTTTCCGGGTCTCGAATTTGGAATCCGCGCCCCACGCCTGCAAAGGCGCTGCCAACCGAAGCAACAGTGTTGCCATCATTCCACCTCGTTTCCGGTCAGGTTCTCCTTAACGGCCTTTTCCAGTGCATCCAGCATGGTGTTCAGCGGCTGGGCCGGGGCCAGTGCTTCCAGCCCGGTGCCCACGGTAAAGCTCTTTGCAGGGGCCTCCGCAAAGCTCTGATACAGCTGCTGTGCATAGGCCTGCAACGCGCTCTTGGAGGGCTCTGCGTAGCCCTCCACACTCTTCCGCACCGCCCGCTCAAAGGCACCACAGAGGTTCACGGGCTGGTCCTCCCGGATGGTCACATAGACGGCATCCGGCAGAGTGCGGTTGGCAAAGGTGTTCTGCTTGCCCGTGGGCATGGAGCGGATGAACGCTTCCCCAAAACTCCTCACCACTTCGGCTGCTTTTTTCGCGTCCAGATGGCGTTCAAGCTCCATCACATTGACGGTTGCATAGCGGTACAGGGTTGCAGAGTTGTACTCCACGGTGCCCAGATGGCCTGCGCCCGCGTTGTCCTCTACCTGACAGTCATCCACGGCGGTAAAGTAGTCGTATTCGTTTTGCACTGCATGGGTAGAAATGCTGTGGGCCACCTGTGCAGCGGCATCAAAGCTCAGAGAGGGGTCATCCGCCACCATCCGGCCAAACAAGGCAATGTCTACCGACGGGGCTGTGCTCAGTGCTTTCTTGTACTCTTTTTTGTCTGCACACTCTTCCACGGCCAGCTGTGCCAGCGCCTTGATCTGTGCCTGGCTGATGAAGAACAGGGCCTTGGTGCCTTTCTCATCGTTCTTGATGCCTGCATTGTCCAGCGTCTTCTTGGCCAACTTGGCGGCATCCATGTCCGGGGCAAGGGCTGCGATCGCCTTTTCCACCAGCTCCGTCACCTTTTTGGTGCGCTTGCCCACATCCTCTTCGTCCAGCAGGCTTTCCTCTACAAAAGCCTGCCGCATGGCGTGCTTCCACGCCTGAGAGGAGACCCGGGCGCGAGTCACGCCGCCGTAAATGGCCGTTTTGGGGCTGCCCGTATCGTCCCGGTTGATGCAGCTGGGCGGCACAGTCTGCAGCACATGGAAGTCAACATACAAACGCTTTTTCATAAGTCAGTTCTCCTTTTCCTGCGTCTCGGACGATTCGTTCTTCTCGTAGCGGTAGAGGTCCTGCCCCCACCGCAGACGGATGTTGGCGGGCAGCTGTGCCAGCTGCGGGGCATCGCACTGCAGCCCGTACAGGTCAACAGCCAACTGCGGGTAATCCAGCGGGATGCCGTCCGGCTTTGCGGCCCGCAGCAGCTGAATCATCCCCCGCAGATGATGGCTGATCTCGGTAATTTCTTCGGCGGTAGCCAGCGCGTTGAACCGCCGCAGAATGCTGCTCTCGGTCCAGTCCTGCCCACTGGCCACGGTCTGCTCCGCCAGCCTGCGCACGGCCCGGCCCAGCGTGCAGCCGAGCTGGCTCACGCACACAGTATCGTTGCTCTGCTGGTGCAGGGCATACAGGGTCAGTGCCAGATAGACCGCCCACTCTTCATGGGAGGGGCCATTTGTGCCGTAAAAGCTCGCAGGCATCCCCTGCAAAAGGCCGCCCCACAGCTCCGGCAGCTCCCCGGGTGCATGTCCGATGCCCCGGCGCAGCTTTGCCAGCTCTGCACGCCGCTGGTTCTCCGGCAGACCCCAGAGCCATTGAATCTTGCCGTCCACATAGCCCCTGATGGCCTGTGTGCGGCTCTCGTTTTTCTCACTCATGCCGTTCCTCCCTCATCGTTTGTTTTCGGATAAAGACCATATAGCCTGCCTAAAAAGCTGTTATAGGCAGCTGGTGCTGTATACAGAATTTTCTTTTTATCTTCTTTTTTTCTGCCTGTTTTAATTTCAACCCAATGTCCTACCAGTGCGGCGCTGCCAGCCTCCAGCACCATCTGCTGGCCCAGCTGCTCTGCAATGCCGCGGGCGATCCCCTGCCAGCGGGCTGTGGTTTCGGTCATGTCGTCTTCTTCCGGGTCAATGCTCCGCAGCCACTGCCGGAACGGCTGGTCTACTGCAAAATAGAACTGGGAACGGGCCGGGGCGCTGGCATTTCCGTTTTTATCGCCTGCGGCAGTGGCAATATCCTGCGCCAAGTGCCCCACCAGAGAGGCTGTCTGCTCGCACCGGCTAATTTCATCAGTGATGCGGTTCTGCCAACCATAGCCCAGCTCGTCCAGCAAAACAGCCTGAAATGCCAGACTATCACTGAACGAATCATTCACGAAAAAGTCTTTGTCCCCGTATTGCACCGCTGAGATACGGAAATTGATTCTTCGTTTTGGGCTCAAAAACCGCAGCTGTTGTACTTTTTCTACCCAGCGCACCACGCCCGGCTGATGAACATTGCCCTCGCCCTTGCAGAACACGGACGGAAACTCTCGCCAGAACTGCTTTGCCGCATCATGGCGGCAGGGCACAAACACCGGCGGCTCATTCTTTTTGGTCGTAGCATTACGCCAGATGGTCATTTGCTCCACAAAAGCACTTTCGCGCGGGAAGAAATCGCCGCCCAGCAGAGAAAAACCATCCACTTTTCCATTTTCCCGGTGGAGGAGCAGCCGACGGGATTGAAGTGTGAGCAGCTGTGCCGGATTGTCCGGCTGTAAAATCTCTGTTCGCTCTGCGCTCTTGGGCGCATCCAACTCCCAGCAGGGCTTATTTTCACCCCAGCATTCAGTGCCGTCTTTCAGCAGAGTCAAATTCAGCATCAGCGTCTCGAACAGATTTTCGCCGCTGGCCTGGATATAGCCGATTTTGCCCAGCCAGCCTGCACCTACCGAGGGCAGTCCTTTGCCCTTTGGCTTTGCCGAGGTGTCATCATAGCCGTTGACACTCAGCAGCCACCGCACCGCTTGCGCATAGGTCATCTCTGTTTTGCCCGCCCCGGCATAGAGTGGGAACAGCCGAATCTTATTGCTGCTCTCCGACATCTCGCCGTTCAGCTTTGCCGCGCCGTACTCCGTGCCGATAGCCGCCTCCGGCACCTGCCAGAATGGCCGCTCCGGGTGGAAGAGCCAGAAGCGGTCTTTCCACTGCTCCAGATAGTCCCGGATGGGCTGCTCCGGGAAACGTTTCAGCTCCCACAGTGCTCCCCAGCGCTCCAGAGCGGCTTCTTCGTCTTCCAGCGGCTCCGGCTCCCCCACTTCGTTCACGCGGGAAAAGACCGTAAACAACACCGCCAGCAGCAGCCGCAGCATGGCCGCGTCCTGGGTGGGCATTTCCCCTGCCAGGTCCATGTACTCCTGCGCATGGACCAGTGCATCCGTCAGAGAAACTTCCTGCACGGTATTGTCCGGCAGACGGACACGGACCCAGGGTTCCGTCAACAGGTTAAACTCAATTTCCTGCATCAGCTTCCTCCTTTTCATAAATCAGACCATTCTCACGGTCATAATGGAGCGTCATCCCCGCCAGATGGGCCGTCAGCGTTTCATCCAGCAGTAGCACCAGCTCCCCGCGCAGCATCGGGGAGAGCTGCCATTGGGCCAGCAGACGGCGGTTGTCCGCTTCCAGCTCGTCAACGACGCGTTTCACGTTCCATTCCTTGCCAAACACTGCCGGGAGCCGCAGTTTCTGCCGCGCGATCTTCAGCGCCTCCTCCGGCGGCGGCGGGCAGTCGGACGCTACCGTCCGTCCTCCCTCCTGCCACGGCAGGAAATGGATGCTGCCATCCCGCCCCTGCACCATGACCAGCACCTCAACAGACGGGTCGCCGTCACGGACGGCTGCCCGGGCCGCCGGGTCAGAACAGGCACCCTCGTCTGCCATCCAGCCGTCCAGCGTATTGAGCCGGGGGAATTTTTTATACACCTTCGGGTGACGCACCAGATAAGCCTCTGCCCGGTCCTTTCGCTTTCCCTGTTCCAGTTCATAGTTATGGCGCAGCTTCTCACTGGCGGCATCTTCGGGCAGTTTGTCCTCCGCCGCCCAGCCATACACCTGCTGTACCAGCGGGGAGATCTCTTCCGGCAGGCGGATGGTCTGAGGCAGCAGTTCCCGTGTCCGCCAGAGCAGCCACTTGCCGTAGACTGCCGCGCTGCCCTCATCAAAGGCATCCTCTCCGGTATCCAGCACCGCGCAGACTGCTGCCTGCATCGGCTGCGGGCGGCAGCGCCAGGTGTGGCGGTGCAGACGGCCAATGCGCTGTAGCAGCAGGTCCATCGGGCAAAGTTCCGTCACCATAACGTCAAAATCAATGTCCAACGACTGTTCGAGCACCTGCGTGCCCACCACAATGAGTCCATCCCGCTGGGCCGGAGTCGAGTGTTTGCCGATCCGCTCCATGAGCTCCTGCTCCCGCGCGGCGCGGTCCGGCATCAGGAATTGTGCGTGGAACACCTGCACTTCTTTTTCCGGCAGAGCTTCCCGCAGCATCCGGGCCACGGCCTGTGCCTTTTTAACGGTGTTGACGATGACACCCGCGCAGCCGCCCGCCTGCATCTTTTCGCGCAGGAAACCGGGCAGGCCATCTTCCGTCAGCGGAACCGTCTGTACCGTCCGGCTGGGCGTATCCAGCGGAATGGTCGTCTGGCGGACTTCCTCCCCATCCGTCCAGGTCAGGAGCGGATAGCCGCAGCTGGTCTTCCACGGTGCATCTGGTGCGGGTGTGCGCTTCTGCTGGTAGGCTTCCACCAGTTCTGCCCGCCGCCGGGCCGGCAGGGTGGCTGAAAGTAAGATCACCGGCACCCGATACCAGCCCAGCCATTCCAGCGCCCGGTCAAGGTAGCGGTTCATGTAGGCATCATAGGCATGGCACTCGTCGATGATCACCACCTTGCCCGCAAGGCCGAGGTGGCGCAGCATCACATGCTTTTGTTTGAGCGCCGCCATGAGCAGCTGGTCCACCGTGCCAATGACAAAGCAGGCCAGCAGCGCCTGCTTGCTGCCCCGGAACCACTGGTGCACCTGCACCCGGTGTTCGTTTGTCTCGGAATCGTCCCAGTCGTCTTCTACCTGAACGGTCTGTTCCTGTAAGCGGATATACTCTTCGTTCAGCTCTGCCATGCCGTGGGCCAGCCGGATGCACTTTAGCAGCCTGTCCGGCTGGTTGTCCGCCCACTGCACCAGCCGCCCCAAAATCCCGTTTGCCGTTGCCTGCGTAGGCAAACCAAAGAAGATTCCACCCGCGCCAAACCGCGCCGCCAGAATTTCCGCGGCTGCCAGCGCAGCCTCCGTCTTGCCTACACCCATCTGGGCCTCTAAAATCAAAATTCCCGGGGCGCTCACACTGTTGGCTGCTTCCACGGCAACAGCCTGTACCGCGTTGGGTGGGAATCCAAAACGCGCTTTGAACTCCTCTTCGTCCACAATAGAAGTCTGCGCCTCCCAGGGTGCCGTCAGGTCTTTCTCATCCCATTTATTCCAGGCCAGTTCCGCACGCTCCGGATAAGCCACTTCGTTCCCCAGTTCTTCTACCGGGATCAACGGAAAATACTCGGTATTGCTGGCAATCCAGTCCGCCATGATAAGCAGTCCTGTCAGCAGAATTTCTGTAGGCGGAGTCAAGTCCGGCAGCTCTGCCGGGTCGTCGTAGCCGCAATCTTTCAGCGCGGTCTCAAACAGCTCATCCCAGCAGCTTTCCCAAAATGCCTTTTCTCCCTTGGGGTAGTAGTTGCATGTCCAGCTCACCAGCTGAGCTTCCACTTCTTCCTGCTCCTGCGGCTTGCCGTGGTGGGCCCCCGCAATGGAGGCGATTCCTGGCGGACACTTCAGCTCTATCAGAATCGCTTCGCTCGCCCGGGCGTGAGGTGTTTTCTTCCGGTCCTGCTCCGGGCAGGTCAAGGTGGTAAAGCGCTCCATTCGCTGCTTTGCCTCTGGCAGCAGCGGCATCAGGACACTCTGAAAGGCAACAACGCTCTTACCAAGATCATGTGTCCAGCCCAAAAAGCGTGCCAGCGCGATCAGGGCTTCTTCGTCCAGGTCGGTTGCTTTCTTCACGCTTTCCGGCAGCCACTTCCGCACCAGCAATTCCATGATCTCTGCCGTATCCCGCAGATGCATCCAGAGCGGCAGCCAGAGGCTCGTATTATTCGGATCGGTTTTGCCCGCCAGAAACTTTGAATGGGTCAGTTTCATGCCGCACCTCCTGTTCGTCCGGTGTGTGTTATTTTCCGAGATAGATATAGCTTTTCTATCGTCCAATAAATTGGACTTTAAGTGGCATTTTTAAAGAAAGAGGGAGTCGAAGCTCCCTCTACCCCCGCGTATGCGGGGAACATGAGCTCACGAAGTTGATTTCTCTATCGAACTTGGAGCACCTCCGCCAAGCGAAGAATGGATAAAGGGACAGCTCCATAAGTCTATTGCTGATTATTGCTAGGAATTTTATTATCTATTGAACTGTTCACTTTGTCCGGCATCAAGATACCATACTAATTTTATGTTGTCAATATTTTCCTACATGTTTGTAGAAACGCATAAAACTTCCGGCCGTTTTTTGTACAGAAAAACCGCCCCAGCTTCCTGTTACGGAAACCGGGGCGGTTCATTATGCTTTATTCGTGCTTTCTCAAGCCCTCACGCGATTACTTGCGGGGGTTCTTGATCGCAGCCTGAGCGGGTGCCAAAATTTCAGGGCATTGGGGAAGAATGATAGTACGTTTTTATCTTCGCACGAATTCTACTCCAGAAATGTTTCTTGTTCGATTGTGACCCCATATTGCAAAATCTTATCAATTGCATCAACAAACAGCGTATGTCTTCCCGCATTCCGCTCTTCCTTCAGCTTCTTCAGATACTGCTCCGGCCGCTTCAGGCCATTTTTATGGTACTGTTCCACAAAGCGCCCTTCCATGCGCATGGGTTCAAGCTGTGGGAACACCGTTTGCAGGTTTTCAAACATACAAAAACCGCCCAGATCAATATCTGCCCAGAATCGAATTTGCATGGTTTCCCCTGCCGCAGCAGCCAGTTTTTCAAAAAGTTTTTTCTTCCGCGGGCTCAGAAAGCCGCCGTGATAAACAACAAGTTCTTCCGGCTGTTTTTCCGCCAGCAAATATTCATCATAGTTCGTTTTATTTTCGATAAAGGTAATGCAGCAGATGTTTTTCAGTTCAATGTCCACAATCTCTGACACAAGTGTACTGGGCAAAGCCAATCCATAAGGTTCTGCTGCGCTGAGCCGTAGTTCTCCTTTCTTCAAGCAGATTGCGCAATCGCCCGAGAGTTCGTAAAGCTCCGGGCGGGCATAGATTCCCAGAAATGCAAGCTGATCCCGCTCACCAAGTTCCGCTTCTGTACAGGCCGCCGCCAGTTGGATATTGTACTTTCGTGCAATGGTAAGAAACAGCTCCCGTACAGTTCGCTCAAAGTACTTGGTATCGTGAAAACACTGGCTGCTGAATGCACGCATCGTCACACTGCTGGACAGCTCCGCATACCGTTGAAACGTGAGCAAAAGCTCCTGCAGCAGACCGTCGTTTTCTCTGCAATACGCCGGTACTTTCATGCTGTTCCGCACCTGAGCACATACAGCATCCCTCCATACCGCGATCCATGGAACGGGATTGTCTGCCAGCTTCTGCATGATGATGTTTGCAACCTCTTCTGCCTTTTTTCGCGGATGCACTCTGTTGGCGCATTCATAGCACTGTGCGACCCGTTCCAGATCCAGCACAATGCAGGAGAGAACGCTCTGCTTTCTCGCCCATTCCAGACGCACCAAAGCCTGCTGCTCCAGCTCCTGCGCTGCAATATTGTAAGCGTCCCGAACCACCGCATCTTCGTATTGATACTCCGGCAACTCCCTTTTATCAATGCGCAGCATTACCCGACGTCTGGATGTGTTGGGTTCAGAAAGATGCTTACTATTTTCAAACTTATCCAGCAGACGATTCAGGATCACCTGTGCTTCCTTCATTCTGCATCTCCTTTCCAAATGGAATGATATGCATCCGGTATCCGGATTTGTCCACTAATAACGTACGGTCTGCAATGGGCATAATGTCCGAGACCTTATCCGGCGGCGTACAGATGATCGCCTGCAGCCCCATCTTTCGGAGGAGGAGTACACTCTCCGTAATCCGGTCACTATCCATTTTATTGAAAGCTTCATCGAACACCACCAGACGCACCGTATTACCAAAACGGGTAGCGTCGTTGACGCGGTACAGCTGGGCAAACGAGGCCAGCACCGCAATATAGAATGGCGTTTGTGTTTCGCCACCGGACTTCATATTCAGTGTTTGAGAAAGCAGCTGCTTGGAACCGTTCTGATCGGTCGTTTCCAAATCAAACTTCAGATACGTCCGGAAGTCTGTATAGCGGACGATATTCTCCTGCAGTTCGCTCTGTTTGCGGGCATTGAGCTGCGTATCGTCTGCCATTGTGATCTGGCTGAACAGTTTTTCGATCAATGGGCCGTATTTTTGCTGAAAGGGCAGTGCGAATAGACCGGATTCGCCTTCCATCAGTTCATCTGCCGTGATCATGTTATAGTAATCCAGATAATCCGGGTTTGGCCCTACGCGGAATTGGTACTTGTCTGTGCCAAATTGTGCCTGGCGCAGGGCCTTGTTCAGATTGTGCACCTGTTCTTGCACCTGGTCGATGCTGGATTTCAGTTTGGCAAGGAAATCGTTCTGGAATTGCTCCATTGCGCTTTCCCGTGCCGCCCGGATCTTTTCTTTGTATCGGGGCAGCTCGCTTTCCTGCAGAGTACGCCGTTCTTCCTCATATTCGGTGTTATCCATCACCTCGATCTGGAATGCACAGGGTTTGAACCGTTCTGCATATTCTCTGCGTGCTGCAAGCAGTTTCTTCTGAGCCCCGTCCATCGCCTTTGTGCTCTGCGCCAAACTGTCGCCGAAGTTCTTGCGGATGACATCTGCCTTTTTCAAGCGGACAAGCTCCTGCCGATAGCGGGGAACGCCGATGGTTTCTCGGTATTCCTTCGTGAACTCCTCGTTCAAAACATCTTCGATGGCCTCATACCGTTGGTATTTTTCCGGCAAGATCTCATATTCCAGCTGATAGATGCGGCCTTCCAACTTCCCTTTTTGCACATTTTTTGCATCTTTTTCCTTATTGAATGCAAGGATCTCTTCTTTCAGCTG
>OJPM01000879.1_pt1 | contig 17757 bp, 26 predicted proteins | sample 1598471 | NCBI WGS metagenome assembly OJPM01 (sample SAMN03922484, study PRJEB24848) | human gut metagenome | isolation source: stool sample | host: Homo sapiens | place: Germany | collected 2011-05 | reverse complement strand
TCACACATCTTTGCAACTAATTCTATATCGGGAGAATTTTTGCCTTTAACCCAATTAGTAACAGCCGCTTGCGATACACCTAATAATTCAGCAAATTTCTTTTGAGAAATATTTTTTTCTTTGAGTAAAGAAATTATATTACATTGTAATCTCTCTCGAATATCACTCATTGATTATCACCTCAACATTATATTAACACGCAAAATTCAATTTGTAAAGATAATTATTAAGAATTTCTTAATAAAATTTCTTGAAAAGCTATTGACAATTAAGAATAACTTAATTATAATAAAGATGAATTAAGAAAATCTTAATTTTTAATAAAGAAAGGGGGCTTGGCTCTATGGTATGGAAAGCTCTTGCCAAATATATAAATGACCGAGGAATCATGCAAAGTCACCTTGCTCAGGTTACCGGAATGACTACTCAGCAGATTTGTAACATCCTCAACGGCAAAAGAAAACTTGATGTGGAAGAGTACATAAATATATGCAGAGCATTGGGTGTGCCTTGTGATTATTTCATTGAGCGTAAAACAGCATAAACCAAAGAACCGATACCACATTACATAAAACAAAAGTAGGGGGTGAGAGGAATGGGCGACATTATCATATTGATACTTATGATTATTCTCGCAGTTTCCAAAACTATAGAGGCGGTACTAACCTTTAATGAAGTATGTGAAGATCGTTCCAATAATCATTGCAACAATCTCAACGATAGTTCCGATGATTTTCCAGAAAGACGGTTTCTTATACCACGGCTTCTTATTGCGGGAATTTGCATCGGTACGACTGTCGGATACGGAATCATAGTAGTTAAAGAAATCTTTCTGTAAGCGTTTGAGAATGTTTTCAGCAAGTGCTTTACTGCTTTTGAAATCAATAGGCAGGCATACGGTGACGGAAATGTTATCGGGAGTGAATGAGGCGGTAATATAATCATCATTCTGTGAAAAATCAAATACGAAAAATTCAAAGGTTTTTACATTAAGATTTTTAGGAATGTCATTTATATCCGCCGAAACGGTTGTGTTATCGGAACAGTATGTAAAGGTACATTTGCAAAAATCAAAAGGAATGCAGTCTTTTAAAAGATTATAAATCTCAGACAATGTCTGAGCAGTAAATTTGTTATAGCTGTCTGATGACAGCTGTGCAGTAGCTTTATATTTTGTGTTCATAATCAAACCTTCTTTCGTTCTGATTATAACATAACGGTCAAGACAGAACCGATACCACATTACAGGAAAATAAAAGTAGGGAGAATCATTATGAATGAAATCAGAGTAAGAATTAAAGACCTCATCAAAGAGCTTCAAATGTTGCAAAAGGACGGCTACGAATGTGCCGACCTCATAATTGAAGAAGCCGAACCCGAAGAAGGCATTCCGGCTCGCATTATGCTCAGCGACTGCGGCTGTGTATTTGAATGCAAAGACTGACAAGGGGGAGTGAGAGAATGGATAATCGTAACATCACAAGTATTGTTGTTAATTACGATAACGGCGAAATAGAAACCTTAAATAAAGGTGTAGTTGTTGGTTTTGATGAAATCGACAACGAAGAAGAAACTATCAAGGTCAGCTATCGTATGTGCGATATTAAAGGCAACGAGTTAGCAATGGTTGTTGAAGCTATTATTGCATTGGGCAACAAACTCGGAATGCTTGACAATGGGGGAGATGACAATGAAGATGATTAAAGTAAAAATTGATACCTTAATCAGTAAACTTGAAGAAATCAAGGCAAGCGGACACGAAACGGTGCATTTGTCTATTGTAGAGGGTAACCCAAGGCACAAAATCCCAGCTCATGTTGACCTTGATGCAGACAAGGATTTTCGTTGTGTACTCGAGGTGAGAAAGTGAGCCGAATTACAGTAAGGATTGACGACTTAATCGGTCAGCTTAACGAATTAAAACGAGATGGTGCTGAAAAAGTTTTGCTTGAAATTGAAGAAGGTGTTGCAGACCCCGAGGAGAATTGTCCGAATAGGATAAATCTGATGTCTGCATATAATCCGGGCGATTATTGGGCAGAAGTATTTGAAAGCGACTAAGCAAAAGTCGATACCAGATTACAGGAATAAATAATGAAAGGGTGAGAAGAAAATGCCAAGAAAATTAGCCAAGCCCGAGGACCAAATGAAAAGGCTGCTGATTGCCAATATACAGTATGAGGCAGAAATCAGGAGTATTGACCGTGAAGGACAGGCTCTTGTGGCACATTGCTCTGAGGGCACCTACAGAAAAAGAATTAAAGATCCGGGTACTTTTACGGTGGAAGAACTGTCGAGGCTTGCCAAGAAATTTGGCATACCTATTCAGAACCTTTTCAAGACAAGGGTGGTGTGTGATGAATGAATGACAAAACACTTGACGAACTAAATGACATGGCCAAAAGGTGGATTGACGGAGAGGTTAATCATCTTGAAGTTGTATCACTAAAGTTATTTGATAGGTTATTGGTGCTGGAACTCGCCAACGCATACAGTATGTGCAAGGTTGGTTTGTTATCTGAGAAGTACACTGCCTCATATAAGCTGAAATTCTATCAAGAGTACCGAGAGCTGAAACTCAAGACGGAATTTTTGCTTATCCAACAGGAACAGCAGATTGACTCTGTAAGAAATGCAAGTGTAACGCTTTCGGAAGTCTGCAAGGAATACGGCAAAGATGAGGTTGACCTCGTCAAGCTGTGCGAGTTGCAGGCAAAGGCAATTGATGAGCTGACGCATGAGAATGTACATATCAAGCTGTGGAACTCGGTCAGAGCATACAAAAAGCCGAAAGATTACGCAAGGCGGCATATGAGTAAGATTGTTGATGAGCTTATTGACAGGTTCGGCAGTAAAGTACCGTTTGAGCAGGTTGTTATGTCATATCTCAACACTTGCCTTAAAGACAACCGCAGAGAGTTGTGGGAACAGTTGACAGGCGATGACTATCCGACAAAGGCAAGACAGCAACTGCCGATTAAGGACGGCAATGCGAAAGGTGAGCTTGAATCAATGAAGAAACATTACGGTGTGAGAGCCCAAGGAAAAATTGTAAAGGAGAACAATGAAAATGATTTTCAAAAACTGGAAGAGCAAGGGAGAGTACAAAGCTAATTGTGCTAAGCAGGAACAAGACATCAACAGACTTAATGAAAGAATTGATGCCTCAGAAAATGTTGAAGCTATCCAGCTCGGAATTATTGCAAGACTGCAGTCAGAGAACAACGAACTCAGAGCCGAAAATGAAAGGCTCAAAACGGAAAATCTGACACAGGGCTTTGAGTGTGTCGGAGTATCGGCTATATGAATGTAAGGAGAATGGAAGTAAATGAAAGTTTATCAGTGCGATTGTTGTAACAAAGTTATCTCAGATCCGTACAAAGTTAAAATGAAGAAATTCTATGTAGGGGTTGATATTGATTACTTTAGCGGGATTGAAATTCCTGTTGAACGCAAGAGAAAAATTGAAATACATCTATGTGATGATTGTTTCAAAGGGTTGCATGTTATTGCCGAAAAAAAGGAGCGTGAAAAGTAATGGAGAGAAAACCGACATTGACTACGATTGCAATTGAAAAACTGCATCCGCACCCCGACAACCCTCGTAAGGTTCTCGGGGACATTGATGAGCTTGCTGACAGCATTAAGGCAAACGGCATTCTCCAAAACCTCACGGTTGTGCCGATGAATGACGATTGGACGGAGTTTACTGTTATCATCGGACACAGAAGATTAGCAGCGGCAAAGCAGGCAGGATTGACTGAACTGCCGTGCGCGGTCGTTGAGATGACAGAGAAAGAACAGCTGTCAACGATGCTCACCGAGAATATGCAGAGGTCCGACTTAACCGTATATGAAGAAGCAAAGGGCTGTCAGCTATTGCTTGACCTCGGTGATACGGTCGCAGAGGTTGCCGAAAAGACAGGCTTTTCGGAGAGCAAAATAAGGCGGAGAGTAAAGCTCTGTGAGCTTGACGAAGAGGCATTCAAGGAAAGTCAGATCCGACAGCCTACGCTTGCAGACTATGACCGATTGAATCAGATTAAGAATATTGATGTAAGGAATGAATTGCTTAAATCAATCGGAACGAATAATTTTGACAATCTTTTGTATTCTGCTGTGCAAAAGCAGGAAGCTGACGAGAAAAGAGCAGCGCTTGAAAAAATCTGCCTCGATAACGGTATGACACAATGCGAAGGTTTTAATGATATTCCCGAAAACTGCGAATACACAGGAATATTCCAACTTGAAGATTTAATCGGCAAAACATTTGATGACGGCAGAAAGAGGTATTTCTGCCCGGCATATGGCGGTAGAATACATATCTATATCAAAAGGACAAAAGAGGAAATCGAAGAGCTTAATGCAAAAGAAGAAAAAAGAATTGCAAAAAATCAAAAATTTGATGAAATCAATTCTCAGGTTGGCGAAATCAACGAGCGTTGCAAGGCTCTCAGAGAAGAATTTATGCGAGAGGGCAACTTTAACGATGACGCCCAAAAACAAGCATTAATCAATTACATATTGTATTCGATGTCTGAACGGAAAGAATACAACGGAATTTCTTTTTGCGCTTTAAGCGGCCTTAAATATGATGACAACAACGAATGCATAAACCTTGATGATTGCATAAAAGACACCGGCAAAATGTTAATGTCAGCGGCATATGCCTTTTTTAAGAACTGGCGAGACAACAGCAGTTACATTTTAGTTGACTATGCAGATAGAACAATTACCCGAAAAATCAATCCCGAACTTAACAGATTTTATAATCTACTCGTCAAGCTCGGCTATGTGATGAGTGACGAAGAGATTCAGCTCCGTGACGGCACACATCCGATTTTGACCGCCGGTGAAACAAACTAAATAAGTTAATCACGCTCTGCACAGCGAGATTATATATATCTCATTTTATACCTATACCTACTTTTCTGAATATTACCATTTTACAAATATCTCAGGCAGGTGCAGATGTCTGAGATGATTTTAAGGAGCAAAAATATAATGGACTTAGAAAAGGTTGCTATAATGCGACTTCGTGACGGAGCAGAAATAAGTAAGCATTACTATGATAAACCGCTTATGCTTTGTTATTCAGGAGGCAAAGACAGCGACATTATTTTAGATTTAGCGATTAAATCGGGTATAGACTTCGAGGTTCAACATAGTCACACAACGGCTGATGCTCCCGAAACAGTTTATCACATACGCAATAAATTTAAGGAGTTGGAATCTAAAGGCATTAAATGCAACATTGATATGCCAAGATACAAGGGAAAGCCGACATCTATGTGGTCACTGATAGTACAAAAAGGTATTCCACCCACAAGGTTAGTAAGATATTGTTGTGCAATTCTGAAAGAAACAGGCGGTAAGAATCGTGCTATTGCCACAGGAGTGCGAAGAGCCGAAAGCACGAAAAGACGGTCGAAGGGAATAATCGAAACTTATTCTTCTAATCTGTCAAATAGAATTATCCTTAACAATGACAATGACGATAAGAGGCAGATAGTTGAGCATTGTCAGTTACAAGGGAAGATAATCTTCAACCCTATTAGTGACTGGTCGGATAGTGATGTTTGGGAGTACATCAACCAAGAACACATTAATCTTAATCCGTTATACAGTTGTGGATTTGACCGTGTTGGATGCATTGGCTGTCCGATGGCAAGTAAGAAGAGATTTGCGGAGTTTGCACGATATCCCAAGTACCGAAAAATGTATATAAGAGCATTCGACAAGATGCTTGAAGTGAGAAAGCAAAGAGGCAAAGCTACACAACACGCTAACGGACTTGAGGTTTTTCATTGGTGGATGCAGGATGGTGTTTTGCCCGGACAATTAAGTTTTGACGGAGAGGATTGGTGAAAAGTAATGACAAAAAAGCGTAAGAAGGATAACATTGACCTTATTTGTGAGGAGTTAGTGAAATATAATGAAGAACACGGAACATCGTACAGCTACGGCGAATATACAGCACTCGTCGGAATGGGCAAAATCAAAAGTAAGTACCGAAACAAAAGAGACATTGACCTGCCGCTCTTGTAAGGAATGCCGAGGGTACAAGTTTTGCGCCAGCAGAAGCAGGGATTATCCTTGCAACTGTTTTATTAAAAATGAAAGGTGACTACATATGAGAAGAGAAGATAAAGAATTTTTAAACAGTCAGATTGAAAACTTAAAAAAATCCGCACACGAGCGTTCACATGAGTGTTTTGCGGCAGTGCTTATGCAGATTGATTATCTCCAGCTTAAATTACTCAAGGCTGAAAAAGGCTGTAAAAAGCTCAGAGCAGAAAACAGAAGATTAAGAGCAGAAAATCAGATGCTCGAGGACAACATGGGGAATCTTTTGTGTACAAGAGAGGAAGAAATGAGGTACAACCGAGTGTTGAATGAAAATATCACAAAGCTGGCTGAGGTCAACGCACTTATGGCAGGTAAGCTCTCGGTATATGAACCTATTAAGAAGGCTGAATCTCAGCCCGATGAGACAGCTGACACAGTAAGAGAGTCAGATCCGGCAGAAAAATAATCAAGGCAACACCCTTGCTGCATGCAAAATCCAATTCTAAAATCAAGAAATCAAACAATTTCCATATTCTAAAACTAAAATCAAAAAGCAATGACTTCTTTTTTTGATTTTAGCTGTTACAAAAAAGCCGAGGCAACGGCTCAACATATTGCAATAAAATAAGAACACACAATTGCAGTGGCAAGGTTTGCAAAAGCAGTAGCTCAATGGTCAGATGGGCTACTGTTTAGTTATATCTTTCAGTATTAATATTCTAAAGCAGAATAATAATCAGTCATAATTGAGGGAGCTGAAATGCTCCTTTTGAAGCCTGCTCAAACGATTATTTAAGTCGGGAAAACAGGAATAATATACTATAATAAAAGGTTATGCTATGTACACTTATAAACGAACAATAAAAAGCGGAGATATGATTGAGGTTGAGTATTACCAGTCAATCAGAAAAATCGGCAAAAACTACGGCGGCAGAAAATCAAATAACTCTTTAAGTCCTGCCAAGATGAGAAAAGCAAACAAGCTCCGTGCAGTCAAGCATATGCAGAGGCTGATAAATGCAAACTTTGGGAGCGGTGATTTTTTCTGTCGCTTTTCTGCGCCGTATGGAACATATGAAAGCGAAAAAGAATTTCGTGCCGAGGTAGGTAAATGGCTTGACAGAATAAATTACCGTCTGAAAAAGCAGGGCAAGGGCAGACTAAAGTACATAGCGTTTATTGAGTGTGGCAAGTCGGGAAAGAATTGGCACATCCACATTATCGTCAGCAAAGAGGACAGGGAACTGTTATCAGAACAATGGCCGTATGAAAACGGTCAGAACTTTACTCCGCTATATAAGAACGAGAATTTCAAAAAGTTAGCTGAGTACATAACAAAAGATTTGACCGGTAAAGAAGATGTTGATGCCGCACAAAAGCGAATGATGACAAGCCGAAATCTTACAAAGCCTGAATCGGTCACACGAAAGGCAAAAAGAAGAGAGATAAGAGCCTTGGAGCGTGGAGAAATGATTGAAGCGCCCGAAGGTCATTATCTCATTGAGGACGATTACTCAATGAACTACTCGGATATCGGGGGCGCAAAGTGGTATTTTTGTTTTTTGCCGATTACGCAGAGACGAAAATGGTAAATAATGGTAAATTCAGACCGTGCGATGTACGGTCTTTTGGGGTTGCACAAAAATGAAGTATGCAGCGGAATAGATACAAAATCAAAGGAGAGATGAAATTGAAAGAAAACAAAGCCAAATGTCCGTTCTATTCGTATGATAGCCAAAGTAAAATCTGCTGTTTCGGGGCGGTGTACAAGAGCAAGAGTACAACGCTGTTTTTTGATTCGCCGCAGGACAAGGAAAATCACTTCAACGATTTTTGCGGGAGCTACTGCTGGAAGGGCTGTCCGCTTGCTCAGACAATCATTAAAAACGAGTAAATAAAAACCCTCATCCGCCCTGAAAAGTGGATGAGGGTTTTTATTATTTGTTATTGTTTTCTGTCGCAATTCGGTCAAGTTCACGGATTACAAGTTTTTCGACGTATGCGGGTGGTTTCCTCGTGCCGGTTTCCCAATCACCGATGGTTCGCTTAGGAATTTCGAGGAGGTAGCTCATTTGAGCTTGGGTTAATCCTGCATTGAGCCGTGCCTCTTTAATCGTCAATCGTATCAACCCCTTTCAAGTAGCCATCTATCCAAATGACCTTACCGGTTTGATATCGGCGGAAGTGTCCGCGAACTTGGAACACACCCTCAGGGCTTCTGTGACGGCCGACTGATGCAGCGTATAGTTGATTCTGGAATGGCCTGAATACGATTGTTTTGTTGCCTTTTTGATTTGTTCCGACAGCGGAAAATTCTCGTTTATCTCGGTCAAGAAAATTTCCATACCACAGAAAAGCGTTCGTGTGAACATACGAGGTTATCAAAATCATCATCACATTAAGCTGTTCTTGGCTCATTTCAGTTTCTTCTACAACTTTATAATGAACTTGAAAATCGTTCGGCCCTTCGGGAGTAGGGAAGAACTCGCCTTTCACGAAAAGTTTCTTGTTAATTTTCAAAGAAAATCTTCTTTGAAGCCCTTTTGAATCGACATATAGAACAAATTCAGGATTGTCCTTTTTGCGTATTTCACATTTTTGGAAAAATGGTTCGGCCAAGGAACATTTCAATCGGTCTTTTTCCGCCCATTCTCGAAGATAAGAATAGGCAGATTCTTCAATGTATATGGTATTCAAGAGATGATTTCAGCTCCTTTGATATCGTGAAAAGTTACATTCGGATTTTCTGTCCCTAACGCATATTCGCCGCTGTCATCCGGACACATTACTTCTGCAAGTCCGATGCAGGAGTTGCGCTCGCTGTAAGTAGCCACTACTTCGCTGATTCCGCTGGCATCTTCAAGCCAAGTGCCTTTTTTTAGGTTCTTGAAATCGGTAAATGTTCTAATTTTCATAATGTTTTCTCCTTTATTTTGGTTATTTAAGTCTGATGTCAAATGACAGAGAATAGAATTCATTCGGAATGTCCATTGTGAAGAAGTATTCGTCATCAATGTTGCCTGCATCGTCAACAGAGTACAAATATTGTTCAAGGGCTAACATCGGAGCAGAGAATGTGATTTCCTGCCCGATTGTATCGCCGAGACAATCCTGTTTCACATATTCTATGTTATGGATTCTGTATTTACCTTCTTTCAGTTGGCTCTCAACGAAAGCGACTGCATCTTCTTTTGTATCGAAGATTTTATATGGGCAATCATAATTTGAAGGGTTACAATTGTTTTCCCCCGAGTCTGTGAAAAAATATTCAGCCATCTTGTGACCGTCAAAGTGATAAAGCCCATTACACTCTTCAATCTCATCGTTGTATAGTAATACCTTATCGCACATTGCCTCGTTGCAATACACAATAAATTGTTCCTTGTAAATGAATAATCTGCAGGTTGGGTTTTCTTTTTCGAGGTTGTTTTTGACTTTGACCGCCTCATCATAGGTAAGGCATCTGTTATCAAAAACATATTCTGTATCTGTTGCAATCCTATACATAATTTTTATCCCCTTTCTTTATCTTGATTACATTATATCACGCATTGCGTGATATGTCAAGCGTTTCTTTCAAAAAACACTTATTAATTTTTTAAAAACATAATATGCGAAAATTTTAAATCAATCCAAAAATTTTATTTTCGTCACGGTTTTGCCTCTTGGTGAAACCGTGTTTTTTTATACCAATATTAGGCTTTGAAAAAAGTATGAAAAATCATTGAAAAAGTTTTAACTTTTATGCGAAGAGAAAAAAACATAAAATTAAAATACAGATTTGGCACAAAAAGGGCGGTGAGCTGATGAGCGATAAATTAAAATCACAGGCACAAAAAGCAGAATCAAAAACGAGGAAGAAGAAAACCGATGAACAAGAATTGATTGACTGGGCAACGGTCAAGGCTGAATATGTGAGCGGAACAATGTCAGCCGCCAAGCTCGCCGACAGATACGGTATAAGCGTGTCATCAATCAGCAAGAAGTGCGCATCTGAGCATTGGCAGGAGCTGAGGCGGCAGAATCAGAGTGAAACCGCAAACAAAATAGCAGAGAAAATCAACACAGAGAAAGTGAAGAAAACCGTCAGAGAGATTGACAGAGTTGTGGCCGTTGCCTCAAAACTTATCACAAAGTTGAACAGAGCTGTTAATGAGCTTGACAAGGACGAGGAGCTCATCAAGAAGAAAGTAACGGTTAAAGCCGAAAAAAGCGAAGATGAGAAAACCGCCACAGCGGAAGAAGAATACAGCTACGATTATGCAAAACGAAAAACACTTGTAAATACAAAGCGAGCAGCGGAGATTTCAAAGAGTCTGCTCAATGTTCGTGACATACTCGCAGATTATACGACGGAACAGGACGAAGAGAACGCTCTCGGCATTATTGAAATCCCGATGCAGGAAGTAATGCAACCTCCCGAAGATGACGAGCAGGACGGTGAAAGCGTTGAGTAAAAAAGTCATATGGACTCCTCAGCCAAAGCAGAGAATTGCGTTGAGCCGTGGCGAAGATGAGATGTTATACGGCGGTGCTGCCGGCGGAGGTAAGACCGATTATCTTGTAGTTGAGGCGGCTCGACAGGTGAATATACCTGAATACAGAGGGCTGATACTCCGTAGGGCTGTGCCTGACCTTGCGCGAATTATTGACCAAACACGGGCGATTTATCCGTCAATTGACAGAGGGGCAAGATACAACGCAACAACGAGAGTGTGGACCTTTTCAAGCGATGCACAAATTAAGCTCGGCTCTTTATTCCGCACGAATGAAAAATATAAATACCAAGGTCAGCAATACGATTTCATCGGCTTTGACGAATTAACGCAGTTTACATTTGATGAATACAGCTACCTTAAATCCCGAAATCGTGGTAACTGCAAGGCGACGAAGGTGTATATGCGGTCAACTGCCAACCCCGGCGGAGTAGGCCACGGCTGGGTGAAACAGTATTTTGTGACTGCCGGAACTCCGGGCGAAACTATATGGCTCAGCGACAAAGTAATTATGCCTGACGGCAGTACCAAAAACTATTGGAGTAGCAAAGTCTTTATTACAGCAAGCGTGTTTGACAACAACGCCTTAATGAACAATGACCCCGATTATGTAAAGCGACTTGCACAGTTGCCCGAAGCAGAGCGTAATGCCTTGCTTTACGGCTCGTGGGATAGTTTTGAGGGACAGGTTTTTACTGAGTGGATAGATAACCGAGAGCATTACAAGGACAGACGGTGGACTCATGTTATTGAGCCGTTCAAAATTCCGCAAAGCTGGCGAATTATCAGATCATACGACTGGGGATATACAAGACCGTTTTCAGTCGGTTGGACTGCCGTTGACCAAGACGGCAGATTTTACCGAATCAGAGAATTATACGGCTGCAAGAAGAATCAGCCGAATACAGGTGTACGCTGGCCAATCGAAAAGGTGGCACAAGAAATTCTTGCGATTGAAAATAATGACCCTCAGATTAAGGGCAGACAGATATACGGTGTGGCGGATCCGGCTATCTTTGCAGAACAGGGCAGCGGAAAAAGTCAAGCCGCAACGCATGCACAGTTGGGTGTGTTTTGGAACAAGGGTGACAATGCGAGAATTTCCGGAAAAATGCAGTTTCATTCACGGCTTGCATTCGATGAGGAAGGCTATCCGATGTTTCAGTGTTTCAACACTTGCACTAACTTCATCAGAACAATTCCGAACCTTGTGTATTCACAGATTGACACCGAAGATATTGACACTGAGGGTGAAGATCATATTTATGACGAACAGCGATACGGCTTTATGACCTCGATAATTACACCAAAAGAAGTTGTACTGAGAAATGCAAGGGCATTTGATCCGCTGAATTTAAGTCAGACACGATATTACAACAGATAGGAGATTACCAAAATGAGTGAAGTAAAACGAGATGAAAACGGAATGATTATGCCGATAAAAACTACATATCCAGCTCTGGCCTCGGAGAAATCAAAGCTGAGCAATGTTTACGGCAAAGGCAATAAGACTGATGAAGAACCGAAATCAGCCGAACAGGCAGAAAAAGAGAACGAGAGCAGCGGCAAGCCAATCGGACTTGACGAAATACATGAGGCTATGCAGACCTTCCGCAAATATCAGAACAGCAAAAAGCAGTATGATGAAAGGTTTAAGCAGGCATTTAAAGAATATAATCTGCTATATACTGAGGCGACTGCACCGCAGATTAAAACTGACGATAACGGCAGGCCTCGAAAGGTGCTTGTACCGCACCGCAAAGGCGCACAGGCACTTAATGTCATAATGAACAAGCACGCCGACGCTATGGATAACTACCCCGAAATCATTTGTCTGCCTCGAGCACAGGACGATGAACAGGCGGCAAAGACACTCAACAGCGTTATTCCGTGCATACATAAACGAAACGGATTTTTAAGAACATACTCCGATGAACAGCTTGACAAGTTTGTCGGCGGTTGCGGTTGTTACGCAGTATTGTGGGACAAGACCGCAGAAAACGGACTGGGTGACATTGCTATCAGCCGTGTTGACATTTTGAATCTCTTTTGGGAGCCTCATATTGAGAATATACAGGACAGTGCCAATGTATTCTTTGCCCGATATTACGATGAAGAAGGAATCAGAAAGGTATATCCCGAGCTTGAAAGCGTTTCGACTGCCTCTCTCGGACTGGTTGAGCATGAAACATATGACAACAGTAATAAGTCCAATGATAAAGTCATCTTACTTGACTGGTATTACAAAAAGAACGGCGAACTGCACCTCTGTAAATTCGTCGGTGAACACATTCTCTACTCTTCGGAAAACGAGGGCAAGCCGATTTACAACCACGGTAAATATCCGTTTGTACTTGAACCGATGTTCAGACTGCGTGATACTCCCGTGGGTTTCGGCTTTATGGATGTTGTGAGAGCACCGCAGAATCAGCTTGATGAGCTCAAACACGATATGCTTGTGAATATCAAAGTAAATTCACAGCCGAGAGTGTACGCAAATACAGGTGTCGGCGTGAACAATGACGATATGACCGACCTTGACAAAACGGTAATTGAGGTCAACGGACAGTTGCAGGGTAACATTGCACCGGTTGAATCAAAAGAGCTTGCCTCGGGCGCATGGAGCTTGTACGACAGATTGTCAAATGAAATCAAAGAAACCTCTGCTACGAATGACGCAAGTAATGGAGCGAGTGCGGCAGGTGTTACAAGCGGTTCGGCAATTGCGGCATTGCAGGAAGCAGGCGGAAAGGTAAGCAGAGACTCCAACAAGCTGGCACAGGAAGCTATGACGGAGCTTGCACAGTTGGAAATTGAACTGATGAGGCAGTTTTATAACTTGCCGAGAATTTTTAGAATTACAGGCGAAAACAATCAGACTACATATGAGGAGTTTGATAATACAGACCTCAGAAAACAGCCGTTGACCTATACAGACACAGACGGACAGACGGTAAACTATACAGATGAGGACGGCAACATACTTGAACGACTGCCGATTTTCGATATTGATGTGAAGGCGCAAAAGGCAAGCCCGTTTGCCACAGCGGCACAAAATGAAATGATGATGAATCTGTTCAAGATGGGTGCTTTCAATCCGCAGGCGGCTGACGCTACGCTCGTCATGCTTGACGGCATGACCTTTGAGGGCAAAGAAAAGCTGATTGAGAAAATCAAGCAGAATCAGACCTTGTCACAGGCTGTACAGGAACTTTCAAACAAAGTGCAGATGTTGGAAGCAATGAATGCAAGCAGAACAGCGGCAGATGTGCAGAATGCTATGCCGAGTGAAAACGCACAGAACGCACAGCAGACACCGCCACAGACAGAAAGCGAGGCAACAATGTGATTGAAGTAACATTGATTGACTGCGGAAATCTGATATATTTTGAAAGCAAAGGACACGGCTCACATGATGTGTGTGTTGCCGTGAGTGCTTTATGTTCTGCATTTTTACAGTATGTGCGTGAAATGCAGGACGAAAACAATGTGACGATAGTCAATGAAACCTATGAAAACGGTCACACGGAATCAGAGCTTTATATTGTCAGCTCAGATGCCGAAGTCCGACACGGCATAAAAGCACTATGGACGGGATTTGAACTTTATGCCAAAAATTATCCCGACGAAATAGAGCTTAACTATGATGACGGCAACCCAAAATAAAGTTTAAAATCAACAAGAGTTTTAACTTTTTTTGAAAAATTAAGGTTGATATAATTAAAATATAAGGTCGCAGTAGTGGAACTGCATTAAGGCCTGACACCTCGGAAAGACGAGAGAGAGAGACACCTCGGAAAGACGAGAGACGGAGGTTCTTATGAACGACAAATTTTTAAGTCTTATCGTAAATCTGCATGACGGCGAATCAGCAGGCGCAGCTGACGGCGGAGACGGAAACGGTGAGAACGGTGAAGCCACAAACACCGAAAACAACAACATAAGCCGTGAAACGAGAGAGAGAGCTGAGAGAATCGGCATAGGTGACGACCTTATCGACGATTATAACAAGGCTTTCGGCAACGGCAATCAGAATCAGAACAATAACGCAGAAGGCGAAAACAACAGCACAGACACAGACGACGAAGAAAACTCAGAAGAAGAGTTTGAAAAGCTGATTAAGGGCAAGTACAAGAATGTGTATCAGAACAGGGTGCAGTCTTTGTTTAAGGACAGAATGTCAACCAAAAACAAGCAGATTTCAGATATGCAGAAAAAAGAAAATACCGGCAATCAGATTTTCGCTCTTATTGCAAACAAATACAATGTACAGCCCGATGACCTTGACGGTCTTCTCAAAGCCGTGTCAGAGGATAAGGATTTGTTCGCAGAAAAGGCTCTTGCCGCAGGAGTAACGACAGAAGAGGCACGCAACGACTTTTTCAAGCAGCAGAAAACAAATGCACAGGAAGAAGAGCTTGAAACCCTCCGAAGAGAAAAAGCCGCAAGAGAGCTTGACACGCATTTAAGGTCAATTGCAGCGGAAACGCAGAAGGAATTTCCAAACTTCAACCTTGAAGAGGAATTTCAAAATTCGTCATTCAGAACAGCTCTTGACTTTATTGCTCAACAGAGAAATGAACAGAACGAAAAGACAGGTCGTAATGATGAAATTTATGATTTGACTACTGCGTACAAAATGGCGCATTTTGATGAATTGCAGAAAGACCTTGTAAAGCGTTCAAGCTCTGCCGCAATCAGTGCGGCGGCACAGTCAATTCAGAGTGGTGCAAGACGACCAACCGAAAATGCGGTCAAGAAAAGCGGTACAACCACGCAGAGAAAGAGCGTGGAAGATATGTCTGACGCTGAATTTGATGCCTTTTACGAGAAAGTAAGACGAGGCGAGGCACACCTCTAATGCCTTGCCGAAAGGAAGGTACATATGAAAAGCAAGATTATTAAGCTTATTATCAATATCCACGGTAATACGGTTGACGCAGGCGGTGTAAACAAGTCAAACGGCTATGTTTACAATGCTTACGGCAACACAACATCAACCTCGGGCAATGACTGGACACCCGAAAAAGCTACATATTATCACAAAGTGTTCCTCAAGAACCTGACAGCGAAATGCGTTCACGGTCAGTTCGGTGAGCATGACACAATTCCAAAACAGTCGGGCAACATCTACAATAAGAGAGGTATTTCACCATACCCGACCGTTACAACACCGTTGCAGGAAGGCATTACTCCTGTCGGTAATAAGATGAGCTTCTACTACGTTGAGATTGCGGTGAATCAGTACGGCGCATATACCCCTATCACAGACTGGGCAAGTTTTTGCAGCCGTGATGATGTTATGACCAAGGACAGTGAGGAGCTTGCTTCACAGGCAGGACGCTCAATTGAAGAGATTGACCGTGAGGCTCTTAATGCCGGTACAAGCGTTATCTATGCACCGGCTGTAGGCTCTGACGGTGCGGTTACAGAGGTTGCAAGCCGCGCGGCTATTACGGCGAACAGTAAGCTCACAATTGACACAATTTTCAGAGCGCTGAACTATCTCGAGTGTCAGAACGCTGAGCCTATCGGTGAAAACTATGTTGCTCTTGTACACCCGAACGTTAAGTACGACATTATCACCAACAAGGATTTTATCAGCGTAGTTAAGTATGCTCACGCGGAAAAAATCTTCAAGGGCGAAATCGGTACAATCGGTAATGTCAAGTTTGTACAGTCGAACTTTGCAAAGGTGTTTAAGGGCGCAGGTGCAAGCAAGATTGATGTTTACTCAACTCTTGTGTTTGGCAAGGACGCATATGTTACTGTTGAGATTATGGGTGAAGGCACTCAGACAATCGTTAAGGGCTTTGGCTCAGGCGGTACAGCTGATCCTCTTAATCAGCGCGCAACACAGGGTTGGAAAACAACTCACGGTGTCGGCATTATCGGTCAGACAAGAATGGTGAGAATTGAAACAGCTTCAACACTCAACACCGTAGCACAGACAGCTTCTCCGGCTGTAGCATAATCGGGAGGTATAACCTATGGCAACAACAAAGAAAGCCGCAGAGACGGCAGAAAAGACAGAAGTATCGGCAGAAAAGACAGAAGTATCGGCAGAAAAGACAGAAGTATCGGCAGCGGAAACTACTGCCGATACTGTAACGATTAAAAAATCTCAGCTTGATAAGCTCCTTGGAATGTATGACGAGTTGCAGGAAATCAAGAAGAGTATGCCGATCGACCGCAAGGCGGAAAAAATCAAGCAGGACAAGGAACTTGCTAAAATGATTGAAAAGGCAAACAAGGAAAGTGAAGAACTTGTTGAGTACATCGCTCCAACAGGCTCGATGAAGTCAAACAAGAATATTGAGGTCAATATTAACGGCGTGCAGTACACCGTGCCGAGAGGTGTCAAGACGAACATTCCACGCAAGGTTGCGGAGATTATTGACAACTCAATTAAGCAGGCTGAATTTGCTCAGGGTGTGCAAAATAAGGCTGCCGAGATTGCCCAGCAGGCTATTGCCGAGGGCAGAATCTAATTCAATAACAAGGAATAAATTGTACTCCTTACACAAAATTCGCAGAAGGGCGGGGGCGGTAGCTTCCGCCTTTTTGCGTTTTTGCGTACACAGATATTAGAGAGGTGATTATATGACACTTGACAAGGTAATTGAAAGAGTGAGGAATCTTAAAAGCGGATATGATGTGTCCGATGAGGACATTATAAGTTATATTAATGAGGTAGAAATGGAAATCATCAGCAATGTAATAAGTAATCGCGAAGGCGATAATTACATAGTTGGAACATACGGAAACTATCTGATTGACACGGACCGTGACTTTGAACTGCTTGCCCCTGCTCCATACGACAGAATGTATGAGGTTTATTGTGCGGCACAGATTGACAGGGATTACGAAGAGGCCGAGAGATATTCGGTTGATATGAGCGTATATAATCAGCTGAGGCAGGATTTTGGTGTGTTCTGGTTTAAAACGCACCCGCAAAAGAAACGATATAACTTTCACATTGGATAGGCGGTGAAATAATGCTACCCGAATTAAACATACCGAGGAGAGACACAACGAGTATCAGTGTGTTCAGAGGACTTAACCGAAGTCCGAACACAGGCTTTTCAAGGGTTTCAAGCTCATCAAGCAGTATTTACACAGAGTTCAAAGATTTTAAAAATATGACTTCTGATAAATACCCACAGCTTGCACCGAGAGCTGTCTCTTATAC
>OJPM01000847.1_pt1 | contig 18311 bp, 18 predicted proteins | sample 1598471 | NCBI WGS metagenome assembly OJPM01 (sample SAMN03922484, study PRJEB24848) | human gut metagenome | isolation source: stool sample | host: Homo sapiens | place: Germany | collected 2011-05 | reverse complement strand
TGAATGTTCGGGATCGTCCAGATCCCAGGTATATACTTGCGAACCCTGTGGAAAATGTTTTCGGAGATAGTCCAACCACTCTCCCGGTGGTGTGTTCATACTGTGGCCCCCTGTCATGCCCACTCCAGGACGAACAGGATGGACAACACTTGCTCGTCCACCGGCTCAGACAGGGCGGACACTACAGCGTCATAAGTCAAAGGCAAGCTGCCGTTCAGGGGTGCCGTCCAGTCCCCGGTCAGAGCTAGATCCTCCGAACTGCCCTCCGTCACAGTCTCAGAACTGTTGAGGGCAAAGCCGATGAGCTGGCTGTCCACCTTTTCCGAGGCCATGTCGGTGTCATAGGGCGCCAGCGTCCACCCGTTGACGGCGGACACCGTCACCCCGGTCACCTTCACGGCGGCGGTGGAGTGGTTCACCACCTCCACGTTGCTGGCGGCGTACACTTCCCCCTGTTCGCTCACGGTGAGGGCCAGGGTCACAGGGACGGTCACGGAGAACACCGGGATGAGCTTCCAGTGGGCGTAGTAGATGGTGGGGCTTGTGGCCGTGTAAACGGTGGCTCCGGTCACCTGGTCGCCGCCCGTTTCAGACGTGAACCAGCCCAAAAAGGTGTAGCCGTCCTTCAGGGGCTGGGTAGGCAGCACCAGTTTCTCGCCGTAGGTCTGCTGGGTAGTTTCTGTCTGGCCGTCCCCCAGGTCCCAGGTGATGGTGTACTCGCTGGCCTCCCAGCGGGCGTAGTAGGTGGTGGGTCCGGCAGTGGTGTAGGTGGTGCTGGCCGTCACCTGGGCGCCCCCCGTTTCACTGGTGTACCAGCCGACGAAGGTATACCCGGTCTTGCTGGGGGTAGTGGGCAGGGTCAGGGCCTGGCCATAGGTCTGGCTGGTGGTCTGGGTCTGCCCGTTTCCCAAATCCCAGGTGATGGTGTACTGGTTGACGGTGAACTGGGCGTAGAAGGTCCGGGCGGAGGTCACGGTCACGGTGTTGTATAGGCTGCCGCCGCTAGCAGACGTGTACCAGCCCTGGAAGCGGTGGCCCGCTTTGACGGGAGTGTATCCCGGCGCGGCGGCGGTGGAGCCGGAGGTCACCGATGTGGTCACCGAGCCGCCGCCGTTCACCGTGCCCCCGTTGGCCGAGGCGTTCCAGGTGACGGTGACACTCATGCTGTACGAACATGTGTCGCACCGCCCGTCCCCGTTGCCGTCGCTGTGGCTTCCATAGTCGTAGGTGCTGTACCCGCAGTCGGAACAGGTCTTGGTTCGGCGGTGCTGGCTGCTGGAATAAGAGGACCAGGAGCCGTAGGTGTAGCTGTGGCTCTCCCGGCTGGTGCCCAGGGTGCCGCCGCAGGTGGGACAGTAGGTGGTCACGGTGTGCTGGCTGGCGCTGTCCTGAGCGTACCTTGTTGCTTGGGTGTGGGAGCCATAGTCATAGCTGCCCTCGCCGCAATCTTCACAATATGCGTAGCGGCGGTGCTGAGAAGAAGTGTAATACTCCCAGTCGTCATACACCGTCCGTCCATGGCTGGTGCCGTAGTCCACCAGGTCCCCGCAGTCCCGGCAATACTCATACCAGGTACAGCCGGACCAGCTGGTATAGGTGGATGTATGATAGCAAGGCGTGGTGGTCCCGCCGCCGGAGCCGCCGGAGCTGTACCCGCACAGGGAGCAGGGGTTGCCGGAGTGGGCTTCCGTGCCGTTGAAGGTGTAGGCCGAGCACCCGGTGCAGGCGGCATAGCGGGTGTGGCCGGAGGCCCCGTTAGATTCATAGCGGTAGTACCAGGAGCAGCTGGAGCAGGTACAGTTGCCGATGGCGCAATCCGGGATGGGCTGGACGCCGTATACATCGGCGGGGCGGATGTGCCGCCCGTCCCCGGCCCAGTCGTAGGTGGTGACCCGGATGGCTCCGTACTGCTGGCTGGCCGGAATGTAAACATTTGTCTCCACTTCGCCGTCTGCCGCGAAGGCCCCTGGGGTAATGGCAAACTCATGTTCGTCCTGGTAGTAAAACAGGATGCACTTCAGGCTGGGGCAGTTGGCAAAGGCGTCCGTCCCCACCAGGGGGGTGGTGTAGGGCACCTCGGCGGAAGTCAAATTGACGCAGTCTGTGAACCAGTAGGCCAGATCGGAGATGGCCAGGTCCGCCATGTCATAGAACCAGACCTCTTTGACGTCCGCCCGGAAGTCTGCCCAGGGCTGGTCCGCCGGAGAGCTGAACCGCTCCGCGTCCCCGGACCCGGCGATGGTCAGGCAGCCAGTGCTGCTCAAACTCCATGTGACGTCAGAGTTCCCCACAGTGCCGGACCGCTCCGGCCCGGCGGCAAAGGAGAAGGAGGCCAGGGCCAGGGCCAGGCAGAGTGCCAGGAGCAGGGTCAAAAAACGTTTCAGGTTTTTCACGACAAATCTACCTCCTTTACTCCGCCGCCGCGATGGTGAACACCACGGTGGCGGCCTTGACGGCGCTGACTTCGCTGGCGGTGTCTACCTTGGCCTGGTACCGGATGGCCAGAGCCTTGCCTGCATCAATGGCCGGGAACGCCTCGTTGGTGATGGCCAGATCTCCCGCCCCGCAGGTGGGACAACCGTTGAGGGACAGGGCGATGGAGTTCCTACCGCCGGAGAAGTCCTCAAAACTTCCGATGTCATAGGTCCCCGGCTGGACCTCTACTGCTGTTACCTGGATAGAGCCGGAGTCCGCCGTGTTGCGGATGGCGGCGTTGGTGGCGGTGACCACATAGCCGTCCACCACCGAGACGGGCAGAGCCGCGGGCACCGTGACGGACAGCCGCTGCTCCTTGTTCACAATGGTCAGGGTCACGGGCACTTCATGCTTTTGCGAGGTGGCAGAGACAGATACCGCCAAGGTTGCTGCCATGGTCAGCCCCAAAAGCAGGGCAAAAAGTTTCTGTTTCAAGTCGCTCCCTCCTTATAAATTCCAGAGATAGGCCACATGGAGGGTGACCGCCAGCTCCAGAGTGCCCACTGTCTGGCCGTTTCGGACCGCCGTCACAGTGGCGGTGCAGGGGTAGTTGCCCAGGGGCAGGGGCTCGGTGAGAGTGAGGACCAGCTGGGTGGAGCCGGGGGCGATCTCCACCGGCTCGGCCACCAGCTCCCCGGTGTCATCCCGGTGCACCTCTACCCGGTAGAGATCCGTTTGGCTCTGGTTGACGATCTCTGTCACCAAGGCAGTTTCGTCCACGGTGGCGTAGAGATGGGCAGGCATGGTGATGGACAGTTCGCCGTCCTCCAGGGTGTCATCCACCTTGTCCTGTTCCTCCAAAATATCGGAAAGGTCGTAGAAGATGACCTCGGTTTCCTCAAACGCTTCCGCACGGTCTGTAATGGTCACCTGGATATCCTCGTAGACGGCCAGAGTGGAGTCCCGGTCGAAGATGACTTTTACCGGCCCGTCCACCCGGCACACCACCAACTCGGCCACATCGGTGCCGTTGTCCATCCAGACGGCGTTCGTGCCGCCGCCCCAGACCACCACTCGACCCGTGACGGTGACGTGGTCCAGGGTAACTTCCCCATCCGCCGCTCCGCAGCCGAGGATGAGGTCGCCGTGGATGGTCAGGTCCTGGAGGGTGACGCCGTCGGTACGCACCAGAAGATTGCCCTCCCGGTCCCCCGTGTAGGTGCCGGAAGCTGTGATGTACTCCCCGATGATGTTGTGGAACAGCTGGGCGAACTCCGCCCGGGTGATGGAGGCGGCGGGAGCCAGCCCCTCGGGACGGCCCTGGACATAGCCCGCTCCCACCATGGCCCGGACAGAGGGCAGCGCCCAGTCCGCCACCTGGCTGGCATCGGCAAAGCGGGTCAGGTCGGTGTCTTTATATTTCTCCGTACCCAGCTGGAGGGCCCTTGCCAGGATGGTGAGCACCTCCTGGCGGGTGATGGGGTTCTCCGGGGACATGGTGTTGGCCCCGGTGCCCTCGTAGGTGCCCATGTGGCAGGCCATGGCGATCTCGTCATAGTACCAGGCGTCTTTGGGCACGTCGGTGAATTGGGAGATATCCCCCTCTATGTATGTTCCGAAGGCCCGGTCCACCATGGCGGCCATCTCCGCCCGGGAGAGGTTTCCTTCGGGCAGGAGCAGGTCCTGGTCTGTGCCTTCCAGCAGGCCGTTGTCCACCGCCGCGGACACGGCCTGGGCGTACCAGGCGGTGGCTTCAAAGTCCGGGAAGTCCGCCGCCGTCTTGGTGCCCGCGGCGCTGGCGGAGCCCATCAGGCCCAGGATCAGAACTAGGGTAAGAGCCAGGGGCAAAAGTTTGTTACGATGTTTCATAGTGTTCCTCCAATGAGAAAGGGAGCGGCCCGCGGGCCGCTCCCTTCTAATGTGATCTGTTTTCGATTTTGGGTCAATGTTCTGCATATGCTCAAAATTCACTTGGAGAATAGCGGATGGTCACCACAATCACCACCTTGCTTTTTTCATCTATACGAAAAATAGCGGTATAGTTTTCGATGAAAAGCTGTCGGTAGCCTCGGTCCGCATAAACGCCTCGTTTGCGCTCTGGACAGCGGTGTGGCATATTTTCCAAGGACAGGATCGCTTCTTCGATTCGTCCCACCAGCTTCAGCGCGGTTCCCGGCTCTTTCAGTGCCCCGGTGATGTAGCCATAGATACCATCCAAGTCACGCAACGCTCGACTCATCATTTTGACGCTGTATTTATCCAAAATGCTTCCTCCTGAGAGATGACAGAGCCTGGCGTGCGTCATGGAGTTGTCCGTCCCGTTCAAATTCAGCCTCTGCTTCCGATATCGCAGCGTCCATCGCGGCAGTTTCCACCATTTCTTCGTATGCCTCGATGCTCATCACAACTAAGTCACCATACCCATTTTTGGTAATAAAGATGGGCTCCCTACGGGCATGACAAAGTTCGGATATCTCAGTGGTATTCCGAAGGTCTGTAATTGGTCTGATCTGGGGCATATCACCGCCTCCTTTCTTTGCACACTATTATAGCATAATAACGCGCAAAGATACAAGACTAAACAGCGAAATAGAGTAAAATGCAAAGATAACCTCCGGTGGATACTTGAAACTGGCGTTTAATTTTGGACGAAGTTCCACCCTTTTGTGGTTAGATATCCCACTCCACGGTGAAGATGACGCTGGCCACGCCGGTGTTGGTGACGGCGTTGGACACGGGGGAGACCACGGCGTCATAGGCGATGGCCACGCTGTTGCCGGAGGTATTGCCCACGCCGGTCATGTAGCAGCCCTCGGCGGCAGCGGCCAGCAGGGCCTGGCTCTCGGTGGAGCTGTCATCGGTGGCCAGCTGGGCGCCGCCCCCGATGGTCAGGGCCATACCGATGAGGTTGCTGTCTACCTTCTCATCAGCCATATTGGTCTCGAAGTCCGCCAGGTGCCAGCCCTCGGCGGCCTGGATGGACACGGCGGACACTTTGACTGCGCCGTAGCTGTTGTTGGTGATCTTGGCGTCGGTGGCGGTGGTCACGGTGCCATCGGTGCCCACGGCGATGGGCAGGACGGTGGGAACGGTGACCGACATGGCGGTGGCGGCGGGGGCGCCCTCCATGGTGCCGTCCGCGGTGGAACTGAGGGTGACGTTGGAGGTGGCGGAGCCGCCGGAGGAAGTGGCCTCGTTGCCAGCGGCGGAGGCGGCGGTCATCATGGCAAGGGACAGGCACAGGGCCATGGACAGGGACAGGAAACGCTTCAGGTTCTTGGTTTTCATAAGTGATATTCTCCTTTGTTCAATAAATCGTTAGTTTTGAATTGTGATGGTGATGTTGGCCCCGGCGGAGCCCAGGATGGCCCCGGTGTCCGGGTCCAGAGAGTGGAACATGGCGGTGCAGTCATAGCTGCCCGCCTCCATGTCCACGTCCAAGGTGTCGGCGGCGATCTTGCTGCCCACAGGGATAGCGGCGGAGGTGTAGATGGTCTGGCCAGTGTCGTTCCGGGTGATAACCACCTGCTGGGGATAGCGGTTGACCGTCTCGTTGACGATCATCAGGTTGCCCTCCGCCTGGCCATCCTCAAAGACCGGGGAGGCGTTCATACTGATGTTGATGTACCCCTCCTCCACCTGCTGGTTGAGGTTCGCTTCAATTTCTTCCTGGCTGAGAGAGTCCCAGCCGCCCTCTATGGCGGCGTCATCGTAGACGATGCCGCTTGGGGTGGGCCCGCTTGCCGTGTTCTGGCAGCCGGACAGCAGCAGGCAGGCCAGGATGCCGGCCACGCATAGGACTGCGGCGGAGAGAGCCACCCGATGCCGGAATGCTGTGTCGATGTTTTTTTGATCCATTTCGATTTCTCCTATTCTGATGATGTGTCGGTTTCCATTTCCCCGGGAGGCCCCCGGGAGCAGGCGGTACTTCTTCCGCCAACAGCCATTTTCCTCACCTCCAAGTTCCAATGAAACCGGCCTGGGCGTCTGTGGTCTGAGTACCCGTGCCGGTGTGTTCCTGATGTGAAATGAAAAAAGTCGAACAGACTCTCTCCGTGTCGGGAGATGTCTGTCCGGCTTTTCATCCGTTCGTTTGTGTTAAGTTAGTAGGTGTCGATGTATCCGCTTCTCCCTTCTCCACGCCGTCCTCCTGCTGCGTGTCCTCCGGTATCCCGGTTCCCTCCGTATGCCCTTCCGGTCCTGCGGCCTCCTGTTCCTGCTGTTCTGCATCCTCAAGGGCCTGCTCGATCAGGCCCAGGACGAACTCCCGCTGGGTCACCTTCCGCCCAGTCCGGGCGCTCTCCCGTTCCAGGTGCCGTTTGAGGCGCTGGAAAAGTTCCTCTGAGATTTGAAATGCCATGGTTCTGGTGTTGCTCATGTTCGTGTTCCCTCCGTTTTCTTTCATCTGGTAGTATTCCGTGAGCAGTTGGGTGATGTACTGGCCTAGGGACTGGTCAGCCGCAAGGCGTTCCTCTGTCACCCGTGCGTGGAGCGGCGCCGGGATGGGCGCGGTCAGGCTCTTCGTCTGTTCCATAGTCATGCCTCCTTGCTTGATTTGCAGGGAAAGTATATCTAAACAGCATAGGCAAAGCTATCACCAACACCACCAAGGAATGGCGAACAGACGAAGCAGAAGCGACAAAAGGGACAACTGGTCCGGCAAACAAAAAGGCCGCCTACTGCCCGCCAGACGATCTGGCGGGCAGTAGGCGGTTTTTCACTATGCGGGATTTGTATGAGATAGATCAATAAATATATGCCGTGCCATCCTCCATGATACCAATTGCATTCAGTTTACTTCCTATGATCGTATACTTCGCATGAACGTATTCCCCGTTATGGTTAAAGCTTCTTCCGCTTCCCTGATGCACATAGATGATAGGCTCCTGATCTGTGAACCGCTCGGGATACAGTTTTTTAGCTGCTTGCTTCAGTTCCTCTGCATGAACGCTTCGTGTGGCTTCGTAGATCTCCAGCAGCCGGTGGGAATCCAGCGGCACCTGCTCATTCCGCAGCCAGTTATCCATTTCGTTCCAAGGCATATTGTCTCTCCCTTTCTGTATGTTACGATTCAATGATACCACGGAAAAAGAAAATTGCAGCATCTATTCTGCGACAGAATGTCTTTTGAAGCATGCACTTTCGAGCCCTGTTACCTGATCCAGATGGATCCCTGTGCCGTCAGCCAGTACCAGGGTGCGTTCCACCTCGTCGATCTTTTTCAGCCGGCCGGTGGTGGTGACATAGGCCCCGCCCTCTTTCCGCTCGTCTGGCCGGAACCAGGTGACGGACACTTCAGGCCGCTCTTCAAGGTGCTCCCAAAGAATCTGCTGCCGCCGGTCCAACTCCGCCCTGGCATCCTCGTCCAATTCAAGGCGCTGGTCGGTCAGCCGGGCGGTCTCCGCGATGGCGGCGCTGTGATCGGACAGGGCGGCAAAGGGGCTGAAGATGGCCGCCCGGTCCCGGATAGGCATTCTTGGGTGCTTGGCGGAAGTAGGATGGGGCAGGTGGATGATGTCACCGTATGGCATGGTCAGTCTCCTCGCTCACGCCCGCCTCATGCTGGCGTGCAAAATAGTGCCGCTGGGCATCGACAAAATGGCGCTCGAACTGTTCCGCGGCCTGCCGGCTCATCTTCAAAAACGGGAGCAGCATGTCAAAGGCGTGGAACAGCCCCGGGTAGACGTCCACCTCCGCCTCCACACCAGCCGCCTGCAGGTGTTCTACATAGGCGAGGGTCTCGGCATAGAAGGGCTCGGCGGTGCACACGAATGTGTAAGCTGGAGGCATTCCGGTATAGTCCTCCCTCCGGGCGGGAGAAGCGTAGCATGGGACCTCCCCCGCAGGTAGCCCCCGCAGATACTTGGACCAGCCGTAGTGGTTGCGCTTGGTGTTCCACACGGGCGCGTGGTTGTCCCGGGAGGTCTCGGTGTCCTCGTTGTCCAGCATGGGGTAGAGGGGCATCTGATAGGCGATCTCCACCCCGCCGCAGTCTTTTTCGTACATGCACAGCGCCGCCGCAAGGCCGCCGCCCGCACTCTCGCCCCCCACCATGATCTGGTCGGGGCGGACGCCCAGCTCCTCCGCGTGTTCCCTCAGATACAAAAGGGCGTGATGGCAGTCCATCAGCGCGGCGGGATAGGGGGCCTGCCCGGCCAGGCGGTATCCCGGGGAGACCACCACAGCGCCGTAGTTCTTCACCAGGGCCTTTGCCCGGGACATGTGGACCATTCCGGCCATCCCCGTGACATACCCGCCGCCATGGATCCACAGAACCCCGGTCCGGTCAGTTTTGCCCTGGTCCTGGGCGGGGGAGAGGATAAGCAGCTTCATTTGCCGCCCTTCCTCCGTCGGGATCATGACTTTTTTCGTTTCATATCTCATGTCTGCCCTCCGTCGAGTTGCGCGCTTACGCCTTGTGTCCTCCAATGGTCTGATTCCGCTCCCGGGCGGTGGCACCGTCCTCCAGGTCCATGCCCTTGAGGATGGCGTTTTTGCCGAACTTCTTCTTGATGCCCAGCATGGCCTCCTGAAGCTTCCGCTCCCGGGCCTGGGCTGCCTCGTCCGCCCGGTCCTGTTCCGCCTTGGCCTCGTAGTCGGTGAACAGGTCCAACTGGGCGGGCTCCTCCCGCTTGGGGGCTTCCGTCTCGTCCAGCAGCTTGTTGGCGCTGAGGCTCAGGCGGCGCACCAGCAGATCTGGGTCCACGATCCGGTCAAAAAGGGCGGTAGCCGCCCGCAGCAGGGCGCTGGAGGATGAGGTGTAGTCGAAGTTCTCCGTCCCCACGGCGTGTTTGGGGATCTTCCGGCCGTAGCGGTCGGTGGTCACCGGGCCGGTGTACCGTTCCCGGCGGGCCGGGTCGCTGAGGTTCTCGATATCATAGCCCACGGTGAGGACCAGCTGGTTGGTGGCCAGCCCCTTGTCCACCAGGTCCAGGGCCAGGTTGTCCGCCATCTCCCGGACTACCAGCTTCGCCTTTTCAAACCCGTAGGGGCACTGGAGCACCTGGCCGGAGACGATGCTCTTGTGTTCCGGCTTGTAGGCCTTCACGTCCGCGATGGTGCAGGGCTCCCAGCCCCAGGCGTGGTCGATGAGGATCTCCGCGTTCACCCCGAACAGCTGGTACAGCAGTTCCTCGTTGTGGTACTCGCTGGCCTTGCTGATGGAGCACCGGGCGATGTCCCCCATGGTGTACAGCCCGTGGGCCTCCAGCTTGTTGGCGTAGCCCTTGCCCACCCGCCAGAAGTCGGTGAGGGGCCGGTGGCCCCACAGGGCCCGGCGGTAGCCCATCTCGTCCAGCTGGGCGATGCGCACCCCGTATTCGTCCGCCGGGACGTGCTTGGCCTCGATGTCCATGGCCGCCTTGGCCAAGTAGAGGTTGGTGCCGATGCCCGCCGCGGCGGTGATGCCAGTGGTTTTCAAAATGTCCAGGATGATGGTCCGGGTCAGCTCCCGGGCCGTCATCTTGTATGTGTCCAGATAGTGGGTGACATCCATAAACACCTCGTCGATGGAGTAGGGGTAGATGTCCTCCGGGGCGAGATATTTCAAATAGACCTGATAGATCTTCGTGCTCCATTCGATATAGTGGGCCATCCGGGGCGGGGCCACCAGGTAGTCCAGGGCCAGGGCCGGGTCATCCCGCACCTCGGGGTCGTGCCAGGACGAATCGGAAAACTGCCGCCCTGGGGCTTTTTGCTGCCGCTTGGCGTTGACCTCCGCCACCCGCTGGACTACCTCAAACAGCCGGGCCCGGCCCGGGATGTCATAGGCCTTCAGGGAGGGGGACACGGCCAGGCAGATGGTCTTATCTGTGCGGCTTTTATCCGCCACCACCAGGTTGGTGGTCATGGGGTCCAGCCCCCGCTCCACGCACTCCACCGAGGCATAGAACGACTTCAAATCGCAGCAGATATAGATCCGCTCCTTCATGTCCCGCTCCCTCCTTCCTGCTTAGTATCTCATCTTCGCTGTCCCAAGATGCGGACTATCCCAGCACAGCGGCCAGGGCCGCCTCCGTCGCCTGGGGGAAGTGCTTTTGCACCTGCTGGCAGATCAGTTTCTTAGACTGGGCCGGGTCGGTGGAATAGGCGGAGGCGATGTGGTCATAGCCCCACAGGGCCTCCGGCGTGGTGTAGACGGAGATGTGCCAGCCGTAGGGCTGGCCCTTTTTGTTGGTCCGCTGGCGGAAGTCCCGGATCAGGAGATAGCAGCGCATCTGGAGGTCGGTCACCGTTCCCTCGAAGTTCTTCTCCCCGCCCTTGCCGAACCCGGCCAGTCGTTTCAGTTCAAAGGAGAACAACTCTTTGTGCCCCTCGAACTGATCCATGATCCGCTTCTGCCGGAGGCTGGCCAGTTCCTCGTCCCAGAGGCTGTCGAAGTCATAGCCGTCCCGCCGCCAGTTGGCAAAGTGGGGGAACCAGGCTTTGGAGATGAACCCGGCCTTTTTCCCAAAGAACTTGCCGTAGGCCGCCTGGCCGCTGCGGGCGATGAGCCGCCGCCACTCCCAGGGGTCGTGCCGTCCGTCCCCAGTCCACCAGGACAGGCTGGCGGTGTGCTCTTCCACGGAGAAACCAGCCACTTCATTTTTGAACAAAGGCAAGAACCCCACCTCGTCCACCCAGGAAACTAAGTCCTGCCAAGTTTTGAGGCGGCTGGGGTCAGCCCAGCTTAATCCCCGCATGACCCATTCGCCATTTTCAATGGCCATCCTGTTCCCTCCAACCTGTTAAGATGGAAATATTATAGCACAGATGTTCTATCCGGTCCATCCCTAATATCAGGAAAATAAAGCGGTACGAGGGGAAAAAGAAAACAGGCACGGCAAAGAGGACAGCTGGTCCGGCAAACAAAAAGGCCGCCCGCTGCCCGCCAAATCATTTGGCGGGCAGTAGGCGGCCTTTGTGCGGAGAGGGGCGGAGTTCGAGTCACTTTTTGCCGCTCTGCATCTCAGAACGTGCGATTTTTGGAAAAATGAGAGTCAGATTCTCGCCTTGTCACTTTCTTGCTGTATTTCTCTCTATTTTCTTAGGCAAATACAAAAACACCGCACGTTTGTGCGGTGTTTTTGCTGTGCATCTTTTTTCTCAACACGTTCTGGTGGAGACTACAGAACTCGAATCTGTGACCTCTTGCGTGTGAATATCTGTCAGATCAAAAAGTGACGTGATATATCGTCTTTTGGCTCTTTTTAGTGCTTTTATTTACAAAGAATGCTCTTGGTGTATCCTTACCTCTCCGTTATTTCCGCCCCAATTTTTTCTGTTCTGGGTCAAGATAAGGGTCATCAGTCCCAGTCAGATATTGTCTAACCATGATTCGTTATTATAATATCGGCCTTATATTTATTTTGGAAAATCTATATTTTGCTTTTTCTTGTTCAATCTATATAATTTTCGCAGAAGCAAATAGGATTTCCACAGCTTTTATCACAGAGGAGGGTCCACATGTATGTCGTACCCAATGACCGTTATCCACATGTATTTCAGCCTTTGAAAATACGGGGAGTTACCTTAAAAAACCGATTGGAATATGCGCCGACTGTTGTTCTGAAGTGCTCGCCCAACGGAGATGTAACCCAAGAAATGCTGGATTATGTGGCCTGGCAGGCAAGTACAGGGGTAGCATATCTGACCATCGGGAACACGCCGGTCTTTCACAGCAACAGCTCTGCCTGGCTCTGTGAGCTTAACGTAACAGATGATAAATGCATCCACGGAATCAACCGCATGGTGGTAGCTGCCCGTGAAAACGGTGCGGAAATGTCTATAGAACTGGCCCACGCCGGCCGCGGTGTAGCAACAATGCCTGGCGTCATCGCAATGGCTCCGTCAGACGTTCCTCTCAACGGCGGCCCGCTGGGCTATATAAAGCCCATGAATTTAGAAGAGCTTGAGCGTACCAAGCAGCAATTCGTAGACTGTGCGGTCCGCTGTGAAAAAGCCGGGCTGCGGATCCTGATGATCCATTGTGCCCACAACAACCTTTTAGCCCAGTTCCTCTCTCCCGCCAGCAATCAGCGGACTGACCATTATGGCGGCAGTCTGGAAAACCGGATGCGATACCCGCTTGAAGTACTGGCAGCTATACGCAAAGCCGTGCCTGATATGGTCCTGGAGTTGAGGGTCTCCGCTCAGGAGGATATGCCAGACGGTCTTCAGCTGGACGAATCGCTCCAGTTCATAGAGCAGGCCCAGGAATATGTGGACATCATGCACATTTCCAGAGGAGTCGTCTTTTTCAATTACGCCTCCACCTACACCATCCCCACCTACTTCAAAGGGCGCCAGCTCAATGTTGCCTTTGCAACAGAGGCCAAAAAGCGGCTGCATATTCCTGTCGCGGTTGTGGGGAACATCACCTCGCTGAGCGAGGCGGAAGAGATTATCGCACCCGGGAAAGCCGATATCGTGGTCATGGCAAAGGCTTATATGGCCGACGGGGATCTTATCCACAAATCCGTCTGAGGTCATGAAGCCCAGGTCCGCCCCTGTACCCGCTGTGACTGGTGCGGCACGGCAAACAATTATGGGACTTCCATGCGGTGCGCTGTCAACCCGCTTTTAGGAAAAAATCTGGATTTGACATCACTGGTCAAACCTGGCCAGGAAAAACAGGTCATGGTCATCGGCGGAGGCCCTGGCGGTATGATGGTTGCCCAGACACTGCGGCAAATGGGTCACCGGGTAGACCTATACGAAAAAAGTAATCGTCTAGGCGGACTGCTCAATGATGCCACAGTGGCTCCCTTCAAGGAGTATTTACGCCTTTATAAACAGTGGGACATTCGCCAAACAGAGCTGTGTGGAGCAATTCTTCATCTAAACACGGAAGTTACGGCTCAGATGGTGCGGGAGCTGTCTCCCGACGCAATCATCGTTGCCACCGGGTCCCAATATATAAGGCCTTCTGTACCAGGAGTGGACGGTTCCAAAGTAAAGATGGTCCGGGATGTGGAGCATCACACGGTCCCAGTAGGGCAGACCGTAGTGGTTTGCGGCGGCGGTGTCGTCGGCTTAGAATGTGCGATCATGTTGGGCATGGAGGGCAAGTCTGTGACCGTTATAGACATGATACCAAAACAAGATTTCGGAAAATCCCTGCCTGTCTTTAACCACATTGAAGTGATGCACCAGCTGGAAAAGTACGGCGTCACCCTTTGGGGCGATAGAAAGATCGTCCGTTTTGATGATGATGTGGTCGTCACTGTGGATAGCTGCGGCCAAGAGCATCTGTATGCGGGGCATACCTTTGTTCTGGCACTGGGAGTCCGCCCAGAGGATCGTCTCCTAAACGAGCTTCGCAGCCTGTACGCAGAAGGTGTATATGCTGTTGGCGATTGTGTCAGCGCCGGACGGTTGGTGGCCCACGCAAATCAGGATGGCTTCCACGCGGCTATCCGAATCCGATGACAATGAATGGAAGCAGGTGAAAGCATGACAAAAACTTCTACGATTTTAGAGCTGCGGGGAATCAGCAAATTATTTCCTGGTGTACGGGCTCTGTCCGAGGTCAACCTGGACCTCCGGCAGGGCGAGGTCCATGCTCTGGTGGGAGAAAACGGTGCGGGCAAGTCCACGCTCATTAAGGTTATGACCGGTTTTCACCAGGCAGACGAAGGGGAAATGCTGATTGATGGTCAGTCAGTAGTGTTTGCCAATCCCCATCAGGCGATTCAAAAGGGTATCACCTGTATCTATCAGGAGCTGTCCATCGTCCCTCAGCTGGATGTGGCGAAAAACCTGTTTTTGGGGAACTGGCCGACCAAGCAGAATTTTTTAGACCGAAAGGCCCTCTATCAGCAGGCTGATGAGATTTTAAAGCGGATTCATCTCAACATATCGCCCAAGGCTCTGGCCGCTGACTTGTCCATTGCCCAGCAGCAGATGGTGGAGATCGGCCGGGCGCTGACCATGAACGCCCGGGTCATCATCATGGACGAACCCACCTCCTCCCTGACTGACAGAGAGGCGGCCGTGCTGATGGAACTCATCCGGCAATTAAAGGCGGAGGGCACCACTATCGTATACATCTCTCACAAGCTGGATGAGGTGCTGTCCGTCGCTGACCGCATCACCGTGCTGTGCGACGGCAAGAACGTAACTACTGTCCCGGCGGAGGGTACCACCCGGGACCAGCTCATCCAATATATGCTGGGCCGCACCTTGACCAATATGTTCCATAAGCAGGACACCAAGATTGGTCAGCCGGTGATGTGTGTCCAGGGCCTGACCCGTGAGCCTGCTTTCCGTAATATCTCATTTGAGGTGCGCGCGGGAGAGGTCTTGGGCTTCTTTGGCCTGGTGGGTGCCGGTCGCAGTGAGATCATGCGGGCTATCTTCGGCGTGGACAAGGCCACCGCAGGCGCCGTGACCCTGAACGGACAGACTGTACATATCCGCTCTCCCAGGGATGCGGTGGCCCACGGCCTGGCCCTCGTCCCCGAGGACCGCAAACACGACGGTCTCGCTCTGCGACTGTCTGTTATGGAGAACATGACCTTGGTCAAGCTCCCCGATATCAGCCCGGCCGGCTTCATTGATCAGGCCAAGCGCCGGCAGCTGTCCGATACATATATCTCAGATATCCGGGTCAAGACCCCCAGCATCCGTCAGCTGGCTGGAAACCTGTCCGGCGGGAATCAGCAGAAGGTGGTCATCTCCAAATGGCTGATGACGGATCCCAAGGTCCTGATTCTGGACGAACCAACCCGGGGGATCGATGTGGGCTCCAAATCGGAGATCTACGCCCTGGTCGATCAGCTAGCCTCCCAAGGGATGGCGGTCATCGTGGTGACCTCGGAGATGAACGAAATATTAGGCATCTGTGATCGGATCATCACCGTATATGAGGGTAATATTACCAGAGAATTTACCCGGGAGGAATTTTCTGATACAGCCATTTTGGCCGCCGCATTGGGAGGTGAAGCAGGATGACAGCGGTGAAAGACACCTACCGAAAACTATCCGATACCATGACAAAATACCATATTCGCAGCATCTATCTGCTCATCATCCTCTATGTCATCGTGGTGGGGATCATGAACCCCTCATTTCTTCAGTTGGACAACTGGATGAACCTGCTGCGGTCTGTATCCGTCTACGGCATCATCTCCTGCGGCATCACCTTCGTCATGCTCACTGGCCGCACCGACCTGTCCGCAGGCATGATGCTCACTTTCCTGGCGGCGATTTCCTGCTATTTCGTGGTTCCAGGGGTTGAAAATCAGTTTTTGGCCATTGTAGTCCCTATCCTGCTGGGTGCGGTGGGCGGCTTGGTCAACGGGATCTTGGTGGGCGTGATACGGCTCAACTCTTTCGTGTCCACTCTGGGGATGATGAGCCTATACACCGGCTTCGTCCTGCTGTTCATCAAGCAGTCTCCCTCCCTTTTTGGCAGCCAGGATATGACCGTCTACCGCTTTTTAGGACAGGGCAGCGTCCTGGGCATCCCTACCCCGGTCATCATCCTGGCCATCGTGGCCATCGTCAGCTCTATCATACTGCGCCGGACCGTATACGGGGCGCGGATCTACGCGGTGGGGAGCAACGCCTCCGCCGCCCGGTACTCCGGCATCAGCCCGGCGGCCATCATCGTCTCGGTCTATACCGTCTCCGGCCTGCTCACTGGACTGGGTTCTGTGGTGATGTGTTCCCGCATCCTGTCTGCCCAGCCGAAAATGGGCGCTGGCTATGAGTTTACCGCCCTCACCGCCATCGTTCTGGGTGGCCTGTCCATCCAGGGCGGCAAAGGCGGTATCCTCGGGACACTGATTGGGGTGCTCATCCTGGGCATCATCGACAACAGCTTTGTCAGCTTGGGACTGGACAGCAACCTCCAGTACATTGTAAAGGGCACCATCTTAATCATCGCCGTGGCGGTCCAGATCCGCAGTGAGAGGAGGCGCGGACTATGAAATCTAAACTGAAGCGCCTGTTTACTGAGTACAATATCATCCTGATCCTCGTCATCATCTTACTTTATGGCTTCTTTGGGGTCCCGTACTTCTCTGGCCCCAATAACCTGATCAAACTGGCGTCTGACCTGAGCATGTACGGCATTGCTGCCATTGGCATGACCTTTCTGCTCATCAGCGGAGAAATCGACCTGTCCCTGGGCATGTCTGTAGCATTGTCCACCATCGTGTCCTCTCTGGTGGGTTCCCGGTTCGGCGGGGTGGCCGGGATCATCGCCGCTATCGTTATATGTGGGCTCATCGGCCTGTTCAACGGGCTTTTAGTCACCCGCTTCCGCATGAGTTCTCTCATCGCCTCCATCGCCACTATGACCGCCCTGAGCGGCGTGTGCTTCTTGCTGGGTGACGGGAAGACCGTACCCAATACCAGCGAGCTGCTCCGTTCCCTTTACACCTTCCGGCTGTTTGGACTACGCTTTTTGCAGCTGCCCATTGTTCTGTTTATCCTGTGCCTCGTAGGCTTTGGCCTCCTGCTCCACAACACCCGCTTCGGCAACGGCATTTTCGTTGTCGGCGGCAATGAGGAGGCCGGCTATACTGCTGGCATCAACATCGGCCGGACCAAGCTGCTCTGCTTTCTCATCGGCGGCGTGTGCGCCGGGATTACCGGTATCCTGCTGGGTTCCTACGTGTATGCCGGAGCGGCCAGCTATGGCGATGGGTTGAATATCACCCTCATCTCCGCCTGTGTGCTGGGTGGCGTAAAATTCACCGGCGGCAAGGGCAGCGTGGTCCGTACCCTGTTAGGTGTCATCGTGGTGCGCACTCTGATCAATATCACATCGCTTTTGTCCTTTGATGCCTGGGCCCAAAACGTGGTCACCGGCTTACTGCTCCTGCTGGTGCTCATCGTGGACCGCTTCACCCGGGAACAGCGTCTGGAGGATGCAGCCTAATCTCCTGTATCGAATCAGCGTCCATCGCTGCTTTGATGGCCGCCCGCACTCCGGCGGCAGCCAAAAAATGATTAGTTTAGGAGGAAACAGAATGAAACGTACGAAGAAATGGCTAGCCCTGCTCCTGACATCCGCATTCATCCTCACCCTGGCCGCATGCTCTGACTCCGGCAATGCCCCATCCAACGGAAACGATCCCTCGGGCGATGACAAGATTGTGGTAGGTGTTTCCGTCGCTACTGCCACGAATAATCCCCATATCGTTAATGTTGTTAACAGCTTGATTGAAGCCTTGGAGGCCCAGGGCTGGAAGACCGACCTTCAAGATGCGGACGGCGACGCTTCGAAACAAAGTACACAATTTGATACCCTGGTGACCAAGGGCGTAGACCTGATCATCTATTGGGCCCACGATCCACAAGCCGCTATTTCTGACTGCAAAAAGGCCGCTGACGCTGGCATCCCTGTCATCGCATACTTTGTTGACTCCGCAGAAGAGGCCCATCAGTACATCGAGGCCTATGTGGGAGCTGACCAATTGGTTATCGCCTCTGCAATCGCTGAATATGTTGACGAGATGCTGGGCGGTGAGGGCAATATCTGCATCATCAACGGCAAAGAAGGTAAAATTGACTTCACTCTGCGTTCTCAAGGTTTCCGTGAAACCATTGAAAACAGCGGTGGCAACTACACAATCTTGGCTGAGGAGTACTCTGACTCTGACCGCACCCAGGCGCAGACCATCATGGAGAACTTCCTGACGACTTACCCCGACATCGACGTGGTATTCACCACCTCCGATGACTTTGGGTATGGTGCGCTCAACGCCATAGAATCCGCCGGGAAGGCCGGAGAAATCAAGCTGGTGTCCATCGACGGACAACCCGAGGTGCTCCAAGCGATTCAGCATGGGAAATGGGAGTTGACCGTCTATCAGACGCCTCAGATGATGGCGGACAAATGTGTCGAAGTGGCACAAAAAGTATTGGCTGGAGAAGAAATCGACGAGTACAACCAGATTACCGAT
>OJPM01000821.1_pt1 | contig 18793 bp, 22 predicted proteins | sample 1598471 | NCBI WGS metagenome assembly OJPM01 (sample SAMN03922484, study PRJEB24848) | human gut metagenome | isolation source: stool sample | host: Homo sapiens | place: Germany | collected 2011-05 | reverse complement strand
ATGATACGGGTCCGCTTCGGAGTCATTTCGGGGTTCCTCCTTTAACTTCCCCGCTGGCGGGGAGAATTTTTTTGATGCTCTTTTCTACCTTGGACCGTGGCAGCATCAACTCATGACCGCAGCCAAGGCACTTCAGCTTGATGTCCATGCCCACCCGGGTGATCTCCCATTGCTTGGAGCCGCAGGGGTGGGTCTTTTTCAATTCTACAACGTCTTTTATATGCAGATCCATAAAAGGGCCTCCTGTCACCGCTGCGGCGAAGCCGCATAAGGTGGAATATCAAAGAAAAGGATGTGATCCGTATGCCGGAAAACAGAGGTTACTTACCGGAAGGGCTGTCCGCCCCGCCGCTATACACGCTGGAAATGCTGCGCCGCGCCGTGAGCGATGACACCGTACTGGAGGGGACCGTCCAGCGGTGCGACGGGGACCTGAACCTGTACTTACAGCTTGGGAGCACTTTCGCGAAAATTCCCAGAGAGGAAGTCACCGCTCCGTGGATCAGCGGTGCAGACCGGGAGATCGCCGTTTTATCAAGGGTCGGAAAGCAGGTCTGTTTTACGGTGGAATCCCTCTCCGCCGACGCCAAGGGCGCGCCCCAGGCGGTGCTTTCCCGCCGGAAAGCCCAGGAGGCCGCCATGGAGGAAATGCTCCGGGAGTTGAAGTCCGGCTCCGTGGTGGCAGGCCGGGTGGTACGGACGGAGCCCTTCGGAGCCTTTGTGGACATCGGCCGGGGCATCGTGGCCCTGCTGCCCACGGAGTACATTTCCGCCGCCCGCATCCGCCATCCCAACGAGCGGTTCCGGGTGGGGCAGAAAATTCTGGCAGTGGTCAAGGTCTTTGACCGGGAAAACCGGCGGATCACCCTGACCCACAAGGAGCTGTTAGGCACCTGGCTGGAAAACGCCAGCCGCTTTTCCGAGGGGGACACGGTGCGGGGCACCGTCCGGGGTGTTATGGACTACGGCTGCTTTGTGGAGCTGGCCCCCAACCTCTCCGGCCTCACCGACCAGCGGGAGGATCTGCGGGAGGGGGACGGGGTCTCCGTCACCATCCGCTCCATCCGCCCGGAGCGCATGAAGATCAAATTGCAGGTCATTGAAACGCTGCCGCCCGCGGAGCCGCCGGAAACGCTGCCCTACTGGATCACCGACGGGGTGCTGGACCGTTGGGTCTACTCCCCCGCCAACTGTGAGCGGCCTCCGGTGATCACGGAGTTCACTGAGGATCCTTGATCTTCTCCCAGTAGCTTTTCGCGGCCTGCTCGGTCTTGTTGTCGCCGTAGTGATAATAGTGTGCGTTTTTGATGGCGTCCGGCAAATACTGCTGGCGAACCCAGTGGTGGCCGTAGTTATGGGGGTACTTGTAGCCCTGTTCCCGCTCCAATCCGGCGGAATCAGCGTGGACATTCTGCAGTTCCCGGGGCACGTCCCCCCCCCGGCCCGCCTTCACATCCGCCCACGCGGACATGATACCGGTGCAGACGCTGTTGGACTTGGGGGCCGTGGCAAGCAGGATGGCGGCCTGTGCCAAGGGGAGCTGTGCCTCCGGCAGGCCAAGCTGCATGGCGGTATCCACGCAGGACTTTACAATGGTGATGGCCTGGGGATAGGCGAGACCCACGTCCTCACTGGCGGCGCACAGCAACCGGCGGCAGGGGGTGATGAGATCCCCGGCCTCCAGAAAGCGGGCCAGATAGTGCAGCGCCGCGTCCGGGTCGCTGCCCCTGATGGACTTGTGGAGAGCGGAGGCGGCGTCATACATGGCGTCGCCGCCCCGGTCATACCGCATGGCGCTGCGCTGGGACAGCGCCTTGGCATCCGCCTCCGTCAGCAGCAGCGTTCCGTCTTTGGGGATCGCCGCCTCGCAGAGCAGCTCCACGGCGTTGATGGACTTCCGCACATCGCCGCCGCAGCCCTGAGCCACCAGCGCCGGTACCTCCGGTTCCCACGTCAGGGGCAGGGGCGTCCGGGTCTTCATGGTCTCCAAGGCCCGGAGCACCGCCGGGCGGATCTCCTCCGCCGGGACGGATTTGAACTCAAACACACTGCTGCGGGAGAGCAGCGCGTTGTACACATAGAAAAAAGGATTTTCCGTGGTGGAAGCGATGAGGGTCAGGGATCCGTTCTCCATAAATTCCAGCAGGCTCTGCTGCTGCTTTTTGTTGAAATACTGGATCTCATCCAGATACAACAGGATGCCGCCGGGGGCCAGCAGCGTCCCCACATCCGCAATGATGTCCTTCACGTCCTGCAAGGACGCCGTGGTGGCGTTCAGACGGTACAACGTCTTGTGGGTCTTTTCCGCGATGATGTTGGCCACGGTGGTCTTGCCGGTGCCGGAGGGACCGTAGAACACCATGTTGGCGTCGGTCCCGGCGTCGATCAGGCGGCGCAGAACACCGCCGGGCGCCAGCAGGTGCCGCTGACCCACAACTTCATCCAGAGTTTTCGGACGGATCTCGTCCGCTAAGGGCCGGTGCATAGCGTCCCTCCCTTCTATCAAATGCTGAAAATGTATTATAGCATAACTGCCCGGAAAATGCTATGATTTTTTCTCTTTCATTCCCACAGAATTCGTGATAAAATAACACCATTCTTGTACATAGGAGGTGCGCCATGCGGTACAAGGCGTCCACCCTGCGGATCATCGAAAAATTGAAGGAGCTGTACCCGGAGGGGTTGTGCTCCCTGCAATATCAGAAGGATTACGAGCTGTTGTTCGCTGTGCGGCTGTCCGCCCAGTGCACCGACGCCCGGGTAAATCTGGTGACACCGGCGCTGTTCACCCGGTTTCCCACGCTGGAAGCCTTCGCCGCAGCGGACCCCAGGGAGGTGGGCGAATACATCCACTCCTGCGGGTTCTACAACGGAAAATCCAAGGATCTGGTGGCCTGTGCCCAGCAGCTTTTGGAGCGATTCGGTGGGAAGGTTCCCGACAATATGGAGGATCTCACCTCCCTCCCCGGTGTGGGACGGAAAACCGCCAATCTGATTTTGGGCGATGTGTACGGCCAGCCCTCCTATGTGTGCGACACCCACTGTATCCGCATCACCGGGCGGCTGGGCATCACCGACGGGTCTAAGGACCCGGTGAAGGTGGAGCAGCAGCTTCGCAAGGCCATCCCCCCGGCAGAATCCGGGCCTTTCTGCCACCGGATGGTGCTTTTCGGCCGGGATGTGTGCACCGCCCGCTCCCCTAAATGCGAGGATTGCCCCTTAAAAGCGGACTGCGCTCAGGGGAAAAAGCTGAAATGATGTAAAAATGTGTCTGCGATTTTCGCAGGCACATTTTTTTCGCGCCGTTCATATACTGGTCTGAGACTGAGAGCATGGGAGGACACAGCCATGGATGAAAACGCCAAACGGATGATGGACCAGCTGAAGGCCGATCCCGCCGCCCTTCGGCAGCTTATGCAGTCCCGCGATGGGCAGGCGCTCATGCAGGCGCTGACTCGGCCGGACAACGGCGCGGGGCTTCAGCGGGCCATGCAGGCTGCCATGCGCGGGGATACGAACGTCATGGCGGAGCTGGTGGGGCGGGTGGCCCAAAGCCCGGAGGGCGCGGCTTTGATGGAGCGCGTCAGCCAGCGGCTCCAGAAATAAGGAGGGAGGTCCGGCCTCATGGCGGAGTTTGATGACAAGCTGAATAGTCTCCTCTCCAACCCGGAGGCCATGGACCAGATCATGAAAATGGCCCAATCCCTTATGGGAAACGGCGGCGGGGCGGAGCAGCCTCCCCCCGCCGCGCCGCCCCCTGGCGAACCAGGAAACACGGTACAAAACGGCGGGGGCACGTTTCAGCAAAGTGGCCCCGTCAGCAGAGAGACGGCGCAGAGTTGGGGCCAGCCCAGCCCGGAAAGCCGAAGCCCGTCTCCCAGCGGGCCTATGGCGAGCGGTCAGCCGGGGTCTGGCCCGGGTTTTCTCTCCGGACTGGGTGATCTGGATCCCAAGGCCATCGCCTCCCTCCTGCCAGTCCTCCGGGAGCTGGGAGAGGCCCAGAACAGCAACGCCCGCCAGCTTTTGTTCGCCCTGCGGCCCTATCTGAAACCGGAGCGCCAGGATAAAGTGGAGCGGGCATTGCAGTTGGCCCGGCTGTTCCGGGTGGGGAAAAAATTCCTGCTGAGGGGGGATGGCCATGTATAACCGCTACATCCGCCGGGACGATGGCACCTATACCAAGGTGGCGGAGCCGGAGCCGCCCCGGCAGGAAACGGCTGATCACGGATCGCAGCCCCCTCCCCCGCCGCCAGACGATCCCAATGAATCCAGCCCCCGATCCGGCGGCCCGCCGCCGTCCTTCGGCGGCGCGGAGGGCCTTGCCGGGTACCTGCGGCGGATACTGGATCAGCTGCATCTGGATCGGGTGGACGCCGGGGATCTGCTGCTGTTGGGTCTGCTGTACTTTCTGTTCCGGGAAAAGGCGGACGAGGAGCTTCTGGTGGCTCTGGGCCTGCTGCTGATTTTATAAACATAAACACCGTACCTGACTTGCGTCAGGTACGGTGTTGTTCAGGCCAGCAGCTCCTGCCAGTCCGCGTATTCCAGATGATGGGCGTCCGCCAAGGCCCGCAGCGTTTCTCCGGCGTCTAAGGGGGCGCACCACGCCATACCGCAGTCCGCCGTCAGCTCCCGGGGAGTGGGGATTAAGCGGCCAGGGAGGTTCTGCGCCTTGCAGAGCGCTTCCATGGCCATGGCTGCTGCCGTGGTGTGGAACGTCACCACCAGTTTCAGGGTTTTGGGTCTCATTCCGCCAGCTCCTTTACCGCCCGGATCGCTTTGTCGATCTCCTCCTCCGTGTTGAACCAGCCGAAGCTGAACCGCACGGCTCCCTGGCGCTCCGTGCCCAAGGCCCGGTGCATCCGGGGGGCGCAGTGGGCACCGGGGCGGGTGGCAATGCCGTAGTCCTGCGCCAGCGCGTCCGACACCTCGCCGGAATCGTAGTCCCGGATATTCAGCGCCACCACCGCCGTCCGGGGAGCGGTAAAATCGCCGTAGACCGTTACGCCGGGAATGGCGGAAACCCCCTCATAAAACCGGCGCATGAGGGCTTCCTCCTTCTCCCGGATGGTCTCCATGCCCACCGCCCGGATATAGTCCAGCGCGGCGGACAGCCCGGCGATGCCGTGGCCGTTGAGGGTCCCCGCCTCCAACCGTGTAGGCAGCTGCTCCGGCTGGGCGGGGTTGTAGGTCTGGACACCGGTACCCCCCACCTTCCATGGCCGGAGGGCAATCCCCTCCCGGATACACAGCCCGCCGGTTCCCTGCGGCCCCATCAGGGACTTGTGCCCGGTGAAACAAAGCAGGTCGATCCGCTGGGCCTCCATGTCGATAGGCAAGACTCCCGCCGTTTGGGAGGCGTCCACAAGAAAGATCAGGCCGTGGGCATGGGCGATGGCCCCCACCCGTCCAATATCCACGGCGTTTCCTGTGAGGTTGGAGGCATGGGTGCAGATGATGGCCCGCGTCTCCGGGCGAATCAGCCGCTCAAAATCGCCGTAGTCGATCCGCCCCTGCCGGTCAGCCGGGACGAAACTGAGAGACACGCTCCGCTCCGCCTCCAGCCGGTACAGAGGACGCAGAACGGAATTGTGCTCCAGATCCGTGGCGATCACATGGTCGCCGGGGTCCAGCAGGCCGCAGATGGCCATGTTCAGGGCCTCCGTGGAGTTGGCGGTGAACACCACATGGTCAGGCCGGGGGCAGTTGAAGAATGTTGCCAGCTTTTCCCGGGTGCCGTAGATCGTCCGGGAGGCGGACAGGCTCCCCTCGTGGGTGCCCCGGGCGCTGTTGCCCAAGGTGGTCATAGCCGACACCACCGCGCCGATCACCGGCTGGGGCTTTTGGCGGGTGGTGGCGGCGTTGTCCAGATAGATCATGGCTTGATGACCTTCCCGGCGGCGGCCAGCGTCTCCGCGATGGCGTACATATTGGTGACGCTGCCCACGGCCAGGGTCTCCTTCAGCTTGTAGAAGTCCAGACAGGTGCCGCAGGTGCGGATCTCCACGCCCTGCGCCTCCATGAACTTCAGATCCTCCAAAGAATCGGACCCCGCGCAGGTAAGGTATGCGCCGGAATTGTAGAACAGGATGGTCTTAGGCAGCGTAGGCAGCTGGCTGACGGCGTACAAAAAGCCCTTCATCAGCGCCTTGCCCAACGTCTCCTCCCCATTGCCCATGCAGTTGGAGCCGACGGCCACCACCAGATCCCCACGGGCATCCGGGGCACAGACGGTCTCCTCCGCAGGCTGTACCGGGGCGGACACCTCCATGGTGACGGAGAACCGCTTCTCTCCGGTCTTTTCCGCCCGGACGGGCAGCTGGCAGCTGGCCGCCAGCTTGCTGAGGTTCTGGACCGCCGCCTCATTGTCCACCAGGATTTCCAGTGTATCAGGGGTTTTCAGCTCTGCCAGAGCCTTCTTCGCCATTACAACGGGAATGGGGCACTGTTTGCCCAGCGCGTCTACAACAACAGACATGGAACACAACTCCTTTAATTCAGATTTTCAAGTTCAGTGTATCACGATACATCGTGATTCGCAAGGAAAAACAACGAGATATGGCAAAACCCCCGCCGAAACCTCGGCGGGGGCGAATTCTGTCAGACGATCTCAAGGGTATGCTCCGTTTGGGCGACCACCGCACCTATGATGGCGCTGTCCGGGTCTCGCTCCCGCAGAGCCGCGAGCAAGGCCCCGGCGTCCTCCATAGGGAGGGCCACCAGTAATCCGCCGGAGGTCTGGGGATCGGAGATCAGGTCCACACGGGCCTGCTGGACGCTCTCCGCCACGGTCAAGCGGGGCTTCACATAGTCCAGATTCCGGTAGGCTCCGGCGGGGATGATCCCCATTTCCGCGAATTCCAGCGCACCCGGCAATAAGGGGAGCCGCCGGCTGTAAAGGCGGATGGTCACGCCGCTGCCACGGGCCATTTCATCGGCGTGGCCCAGAAGTCCGAAGCCGGTGACGTCCGTACAGGCGTGGATCTCCGGGCATTTGGACACAGCCTCCGCTGCGTGGGCGTTCAGCCGGGCCATGGAGTGAACCAGACGGTCATACTGCTCCGGCTCCAGCAGGTCTGCCTTGGCAGCGGTGGTCAGGACGCCGGTGCCGAGGGGCTTGGTCAAAACCAGCGCGTCTCCCGGTCTGGCGCCCACGTTCCGCAGGGCCTTGTCCGGGTGGACATAGCCGGTGACGCACAGGCCGTATTTCGGCTCATCGTCCTGAATGGTGTGGCCACCGGCGATGACGCAGCCCGCCTCCACAGCCTTCTGGTGGCCGCCCTCTAAAATTTTCCGGATGGTCTCCTGAGAGAGACAGCCGGGGACGCACAGCAGGTTCATCGCCACGGCAGGCCGTCCCCCCATGGCGTACACGTCACTGAGGGCGTTGGCCGCGGCGATCTGGCCGAACCAGAAGGGGTCGTCCACAATGGGGGTGAAGAAATCCACGGTATGAATGGCGGCGATCTCGTCGGTAATGCGGTAAACACAGGCGTCGTCGCTGGTGTCAAAGCCCACTAACAGGTTGGGGTCAACCCGGTTGGGAAGGTCTTTCAGAATGTTCGATAGGACACCCGGCCCTAATTTTGCCGCTCAACCCGCTGATGGGGTCAGCTGCGTCAGACGAGGCTCCTGATCCATGATGCTCCCTCCCTTCCCGGTATCTGGCCGTGGGCTTCACGGTCAGGAAAAGTATAGCACAGTTCCCGCCGTTTGGCAATTCGCCCGTGCTGGACTTTTTTGCAATCCTATGGTAACATACTTCAACAAAAACAGATGAGGTTCGCGGGCAGCCGCGAAGGATGGGAGCAGCTATGGGTATTGTGGTGTTGGGCGCCGTTTTCGTGGATATTAAGGGGTATCCCGCCGATGTATATATTCCCGGTGGGCGGAACGCCGGACGGGTGGAGATCGTCCACGGCGGCGTCAGCCGGAATCTGGTGGAGGACATTGCCAACGTGGAGCTGCGGCCCACCTTCGTCAGTCTGGTGGACACCACCGGCACCGGAGCGGACGTGATCCGCAAGCTGCAGGACCACAAGGTCAACACGGATTACATCCGGGCCGTGCCTGACGGTATGGGTACCTGGCTGGCCGTTTTCGACAACGGCGGCGACGTGGTGGCCTCCATTTCCAAGCGGCCGGACCTGCGGCCCATCGTGGATATTTTAGACGATCACGGAGACGAGATCTTCCGCAATGCCGACAGCATTGCCTTGGAGATCGACTGCGACAAGGAGATCGTAAAGGCGGTCTTTTACTACGCGGAAAAATACCGCAAGCCGGTGTTTGCCGCGGTGTCCAATATGAGTATCGCCGTGGAACGGCGGGACTTTCTGCGCTTCTGCTCCTGCTTCGTGTGCAACCAGCAGGAGGCGGGGATTCTGTTCTCAGAGGACTATGACAGCAAGACCCCGGAGGAGCTGCGGGACATTCTGGCCCACCACGTACAGGCGGCGGAGATCCCCCGGATGGTAGTGACCATGGGGGCCCAAGGAGCGGTCTACGCCATGCAGGACGGATCCTGCGGCATCTGCCCCGCTATGAAGGTGGACGTGAAGGACACCACCGGCGCGGGGGACGCCTTCTTTGCCGGGATCACCATGGGCCTGACCTACGGAAAAACCATGGATGAAGCCTGCGAGATCGGCACCCGGCTGTCTGCGTCGGTGATCTGCACGTCGGAAAACGTGTGTCCCCGGTTTCTGCCCAGCGAATTCGGGCTGGAACCCGGCAGAGCCGCCGGAGAGCAGCTGACCTTTGATATATAAAGTCTTCGGAACAAAAGAGGAGAACGCCATGAACATCAGAACAGCGACATTGAACGATCTGGACGCGGTAACTGCCGTGGAGGCTGCCTGCTTCCCGGCGGCGGAGGCCGCCTCAAAAAAGGAATTTGCAGAGCGGCTGCGGTATTACGGCAACCACTTCTGGCTCATGCTGGACGGCGAAAAGCTCATCGGCTTTGTGGACGGCATGGTGACGGACCAGACCGACCTGACCGATGATCTCTATGCGCAGGCCCACGCTCACAACGAACAGGGCTGCTGGCAGATGATCTTCGGCGTCAATACATTGCCGGAATACCGGCGCCAGGGCGTGGCGGCTGCTTTGCTGGAACGCGCCATCTTCGATGCAAAGGCCCAGGGCCGGAAGGGTCTGGTACTGACCTGTAAGGACAAGCTGGTGCACTACTACGCCAAGTTTGGCTTTGTCAGCGAGGGCGTGTCCGGCTCCACCCACGGCGGCGCGGTGTGGTACCAGATGCGGCTGACCTTCTGAGTCATCGAAAGCAGATGCAAAACCCCGCCGGGAGAAAATCTCCCGGCGGGGTTATTGTTCGGTCAGACTTCTTTTATCGGCGGATAAACTGGATATTCATGTCCACCCGGCCGTTGATCCCGGCCACGGCGCGGCTGCTGGAGAACTGCCAGTAGTCCATGTGATACACCAGCGTGGGGCACAGCTTCTCGGACTTTTCGCTCTTGTACTCAGGATACCAGCTCAGATAGTCCGCCAGAGCGCCCTGATCGTACTTCATGTAGGTCACATACGTACCGCCGTAGACCATGGGGGTATACCCCGCGTCCTTGATCCGCTCGCAGAAGGCCACAGCGCAGGCGGTAGCCATTTCCGGGGACGTACCGTAGACCCGGTAGGTGGAATCGTGCATCTCCCAGTCATAAGCCACGGGGCCGTTGATGTCCAGCCCGTCCAGCAGACTGATGACGTAATCTGCCTCCTCGATGGCCTCCTCCACGGTGACGGCCTGGGCGAAGAAGTACACGCCGGTCTCCAGACCCGCCCGCATAGCGCCCCGGATGTTCTGCTCGTAGTATTTGTCGGTGTTCAGGCTGCCGGTGCCGGTGCCCCGGAAGCCCACCCGGACCATGGCGAAGTCGATGTTGTCATCCGCCACGGCGTCCCAGTCGATCTCTCCCTGGAAGGAGGAAACATCGATGCCGTACCGGGTGCGGAACTCGCCGCCCAGATATTCCAGCCGGCGGCGGTTCTCATTTTCCTCATCCGTCCAGATGAAATCCACGTCAGAGAACACGTTCAGCGGACGGTCCCGGTAAATGGGCACGCTCTTGCCGCCGTATTCAAGGGTGCGGTCCAGCGTGGTACCGGGCTTGTAGACATCGGAGGGCTTGGTAGCCGTGCTCTCCGGCGTGATCTGCGGCGCTTCAAAGCGCACCTCGCCGGTGCCGTAATTGCGGATATTGCCCTGGATCACGCAGTCCACCAGGGTCACGTCCTTCGTAACGCCGGGAGCTAAGATCAGATCGCCGCCGATCCGGATGCCCTTCAGCGTTGCGCCGTCCGCCGCGCTGATGAGCAGGCTGCCGGAAACATCCTTCGTCACAGTGGTGGTCTCCTTCACCAGCGTATCCACCATGTTGCTGAGGATATTGATCAGTTCCGCCCGGGTGATGGGGTCCGTGGGTCGGAAAGTACCGGCGGCGGAATCCGTCAGATACCCGCGAACCTCAAACTCTCCCACATAGGCCATCGCGTACTCCGCGATCTGGTCCGTGTCCGTATAATCCGGTGCGGCGGTCTCCGGCGCGATCCGGAAGGCGCGGCCGATCATAGCCACCGCCTGCTGCCGGGTGATGGTGCTGGAGGGCAGCGCCGCGCCCTGATTGCCCAGATAGATGCCGGAGGCATGGAGCTTCAGGATGGCATCCTCCCAATAGGTCCCGGCGGTATCCGAGAAGGTATCTGCGGGAGAGGCGTTCTGAAAATGGAGAAAACGGTCCAGAATTCCCGCAAAAGCGCCGCGTGTGATGGATTTATCCGGACGGAACGTACCATCGTCATATCCCTGAATGATCCCATACTCCCCGGACCACTTATTGATGGCGGACTCCGCCCAGTGTCCGTCCGTATCCGCAAATGCGTTGGCCGTCATGACGGTGCAGCCCACCGCCAGAGCCGCCGCTGTCAGCCACTTTCCAAAATGCCGCTTCATAGCTGCTCCTTTCTGTCAAAGCCAGTCGAATCTATGCCGAAAAAACGCCACGGCCCTTATGGGCCGTGGTATTATGTCGCCCTACGGGCACATTATAGCGAAACCGGGGACATGGGTCAATATTCTGTCGGAAATTTCTCCCGGAAAATTATGTAAAGTTTCAGAAAGTGTTCCCCCCTCCCCCCGGAAAAAGCACCCGGCTTCACCTATGTGCTCTTTCCCTCTTGCAATGCGCAAACAGGTATGGTAGCATGGAGTTGATCCCGAAAACCGGCACAGAGACCCAAATTGTCGATCAAACCGCTTTGCGGCTTTCGCTGCGGTAGGAACCGAATCAGGAGGGAAACGCTATGGCATTGCTTGTATTCGCCATTTTGGACGTTATGTGCTGCCATTTTTGCTATTTCGTCGGCACGCAAAAGGGATACAACGGGCCGCTTTGTGCTTTTGCCGGGTTATTTGGCAGTTTTCTTGCGTGTCTGATCCTGCTTCTGATGCCCGATAAAGCCAGTGACACATTTAACAGCGCCGCCTATAACCGGGAAGTATCTGAACTGAGACAACAGGTAAAGGATCTGCAAAAGAGGATCACTGAATTGGAGCACAGCGCGGCGCCGGCAGATCAGCCGAAAGCGGCGGTCCATACGGAGCAAGCAAAGGACGAGCCGATCACTGAGATCAGCAAGCCGGTTCGGTTCCCCACCCGAACATCGGACACGGTCATTTGTCCTGGCTGCGGGAAGCGGCAACAGGGAAATCGGAACAGCTGCTACGCCTGCGGGCTGCCATTCTACTATGAGGATGAACAAAAGCCGTAACGGTCCCGGTTCGAGATACAATGGAAAAATTCAAAAAACGGCGGAGACCATTCAAAATGGTCCCCGCCGTTTTTGCGTCCTCTGATATTTTGGGGAAAGGTCCCCTTTTATTCCACCGTCACGCTTTTGGCCAGATTCCGAGGCTTATCAATATCGCAGCCCTCCCACAAAAGCTGCGCTTTTGCGGGAACCCTATGATTTAACTCAAATCGTCCGGAATGAATCCGTCCGATTTCAAGATTTTGCGCTATGCGCAAAATGCTTGTGCGCCGCACTTGCGGCGAGCCAGCGCGGCTGTATCCGGTTCGGAAACGGGTTTATTCCACCGTCACGCTCTTAGCAAGGTTCCGGGGCTTATCAATGTCGCAGCCGCGCTGGAGAGCCACATAATAGGCAAAGAGCTGCAAGGGCACCACGCCCAAAGAGGGCTGCACAACCGGGTGGGTCTCCGGCACAGCTATGACGCTGTCCGCCGTGTGGGCCATTTTCTCCTTGAAGGGCTCCGTGGCCAGCGCCAGCACCTCGGCTCCACGGGCCTTTACCTCCACCACATTGCTCATGGCCTTGTCAAAGAGCGGCTCGTAGGTGCCCAGAGCCACCACCAGCGTTCCCGGCTCGATGAGGGAAATGGTGCCGTGCTTCAGCTCGCCGGAGGCATACGCCTCGGAGTGGATATAGCTGATCTCCTTCAGCTTCAGGGAGCCTTCCAGACCCATGGCATAGTCCAGATTCCGGCCGATGAAGAAGATGGAGTCGTGGTTGAAGTACCGGGAGGCGAAATACTTCACATCCTCGATGCTTGCCAGCACCCGTTCCAGCTTTTCCGGAAGGGCTTCCAGTTCGTGAAGGATGGTATCGTACTCCGTTTTCTCAATGGTACCCAGCAGATCGCCCAGATACAGGGCGATGAGGTCCATCAGGACCAGCTGAGTGGAGTAAGCCTTCGTGGTAGCCACGGCGATCTCCGGACCGGCCCAGGTATAGAGCACATCGTCCGCCTCCCGGGCGATGGAGGAGCCTACCACATTCACCACTGCCAGTGTCCGGCCGCCGCGCCGCTTGGCCTCCCGCAGGGCGGCCATAGTATCCAGCGTCTCACCGGACTGACTGATGAAAATGACCAGAGAATGATCGTCCACCAACGGGTCGCAGTAGCGGAATTCCGAGGCCAGACACACCTCCACCGGGCGGCGGAGCAGGCGCTCCCAGTTGTACTTGCTGACCATGCCCACATGGTAGCTGGACCCGCAGGCCACGATAAAAATACGGCTGACGCCCTGGATGTATTCCTTTGTCAGGCGCAGGTCGTCCAGCACCACCCGGCCCTCCCGGACCCTGGGGGAAACGGTTTTCCGGATGGCCTCCGGCTGCTCGAAGATCTCCTTGAGCATAAAGTGGGGGTAGCCGCCCTTTTCCGCAGCGGAAACGTCCCAGTCGATGTGGCTGTGGGGCTTATCGATGGGGTCCATCTCGTCATTGAAAAGGTTGACGCCCTCCGCCGTCAGCACGGCGATCTCGCCGTCCTCCATGTAAATAACATCGCGGGTATGACTGATGACGGCAGTCACGTCGGAGGCAATGAAATTCTCGTTCTCACCGCAGCCGATGATAAGGGGGCTGTCCTTCCGGGCGGCGATCAGGGCGTTGGGATAGTCGGCACAGATGATGCCGAAAGCATAGGAGCCTTCGATCCGCCGCAGGACACGGCCCACGGCCTCCAGCATATTGTGACACTCGTTATAGTGGAATTCCAGCAGCTGAGCCGCCACCTCGGTGTCCGTTTCAGACTTGAACGTAACGCCGTGACGCAAAAGCTGCTGCTTGATCTCCATATAGTTTTCGATGATGCCGTTATGGACCATGGCGATCCGGCCATCCTCACTGACATGGGGATGGGCGTTGATGTCATTGGGCTCTCCATGGGTAGCCCAGCGGGTATGGCCGATGCCCAGCGTTCCCTCCACATCGGCACCGCCGTGGATCATATCCGACAGTACCTGAAGGCGGCCCTTGGACTTATAGACCTGAAGTTCCTTTGTCTCGGACCGCACCGCCACACCGGCGGAATCGTAACCCCGGTATTCCATCCGGGCCAGTCCGTCCAGCAAAATCGGGGCCGCCTGCTGGTGGCCCACATAACCAATAATTCCACACATGGGTAAAAAATCCTCCTGAAAATTCATTCAAAAGGACAAACGCGCAGAGATTTGTCTCTTTCTCCGCAGTCAGATTCCTTCTGTTCCGGGGTCGCCCCCGTATTTGTAGAACCTGTCACATGGCTGCGGCCACGGAGGGGCACCCGCCGAAGTTTCGATACTCCCCTCTCCTCGTTATCCCGGAATCCCGCTTCTATGAAGTCATTTTCCGGGCGCATGGCGCTGTTGATGGGCGCTGCCCATAGCCTCCTTTCGTTTCTGCGGCTTTTATGAAAGAACTGGGGCTGCGCAGACCGCCGCCCCAGCTCAGTCAACTCATTTCTTTGCGATGATATGGCCCTTGTCCTTATAGACATGGCTGGCCGGGATGACGCCCCGGACGCAGGACGTGGGGTACACATTGGAATCCGGGCCGATGACGGTGCCGGGGTTCAGGACGCTGTTGCAGCCGACCTCTACCCGGTCGCCCAGCATGGCGCCCACCTTTTTACGGCCGGTCTCCACCTGCTCCGCGCCGTCCTTCACCACCACCAGAAGCTTGTCGCTCTTGACATTGGAGGTGATGGAGCCGGCGCCCATGTGGGACTTATAGCCAAGGATGGAATCCCCCACATAGTTGTAATGAGGCACCTGCACATTGTCGAACAAAATCACATTTTTCAGCTCCGTGGAATTGCCCACCACGCAGTCATTGCCAACCAGCGCGCTGCCCCGGATGAAGGCGCACTGACGGACCTCCGTCCGGTGGCCGATGATGCAGGGGCCGTGGAGATAGGCGGTCTTGAACACCGTTGCGTCCTTGGCCACCCAGACATCCTCCAGAACGTTGCCGTCCCAGTCGGTGGGGTGCACATACTCGTCCTCCGGAAGCTGCTTGCCGATCTCCAGAATCAGGTCGGAGATCCCGGCCAGCGCCTCCCATGGATAGGTGAATTGCTTCAGGTAATCTCCCGCCAGAGAATGGCTCAGATCATATAACTCGTTGACAGTCAGCATTACTTCTTCACCTCGATGAGATGTCCGCTCTTTTCCATAGCGGCGATGATGCGGTCCACCTGCTTTTCACATTCCTCGGCGGTACCGGCCTCCGCCATGACCCGGAGCACCGGCTCCGTGCCGCTCTTCCGCAGCAGCACCCGGCCGGAATCGCCCAGCTCGGCGGTGCACTCGTCCACGGCGGCCTGCACGGCGGCGTCTGCCAGTGTGAGATCCTTATCGTCCACCCGGACGTTTTTCAGCACCTGAGGATACATGGTAACGCCGGCGGCCAGCACGCTCAGGGGCAGTTGGGTGTCGATCATCACCTGCATGAGCATGAGGGCGGTGATGAGACCGTCGCCGGTGTGGGCGTACTTCCGGAAAATGATATGGCCGGACTGCTCGCCGCCGATCATGAAGTCATTTTCCTTCATGTTCTCGTAAACATAGCGGTCGCCCACGGCGGTCTTTTCGTAACGGATGCCCGCCTTGTCCAGTGCCTTGTACAGACCGAAGTTGCTCATAACGGTAGTAACCAGCGTATTGCTGGGAAGCTGGCCACGCTCCTTGAAGTGCTTGGCGCAGATATACATGATCTTATCGCCGTTCAGCACCTGGCCCCGCTCGTCTACGGCAAGGCAGCGGTCCGCGTCGCCGTCAAAGGCGAAGCCCACGTCCAGATGATGCTCCCGGACATAGAGCTGCAAACCCTCAATGTGGGTGGAGCCGCAGTCCGTGTTGATGTTCACGCCGTCCGGCTGATCGTTGATGACATAGGTCTTGGCCCCCAGCGCATCAAACACTGCCCGGCCGATCATCCAGGAGCTGCCGTTGGCGCAGTCCAGACCAACCTTGTGCTTTTCAAAGGACCGGGAGGGCAGGCTGGTGAGGTAGCCGATATAGCGGTTGCGGCCGGAGTAGAAATCGATGGTCTTGCCCACCTTTCCCTCGGTGGCCCAAGGGAGGTAAGCGGGATCACCGTCGATGAATGCTTCCAGCTCTGCCTGAAGGGCGTCGTCCATCTTCTCGCCCACGCCGTTCATCAGCTTGATGCCGTTGTCATAAAACGGATTGTGGCTGGCGGAGATCATCACGCCGCAGTCGAAATTCTCCGTACGGGTGATATAGCTGACGCAGGGAGTGGTGGTAACGTGGAGCAGATATGCGTCCGCGCCGGAGGAGGTGATACCCGCCGCCAGAGCGTTTTCAAACATATAGGAGGAACGCCGGGTGTCCTTGCCGATCACGATGCGGGCGGAGTCCTCCGTGTGCTTCCGGCTGTAATACCAGCCCAGAAAACGGCCCACCTGGAAGGCGTGCTCCGCCGTCAGATCAACGCCGGCCTTGCCCCGGAAACCGTCTGTACCAAAATATTTACCCATCAGAACAATAAGCTCCTTTGTCTTTTAATTTGAAATCGTTCCTATCATATTCGCTTTTTACAGCGGATACAAGAGGCAAAATGTAAATTTTCAAGCCGTCTGTCCCCAGCTGGCCGTATAAAATCCCATCAGTTGTCCATACTGGAACAAAAAGGGGGGCGACGGACATGATCACCGCACTGTGCCGCACGGTCATTCTCTATTTTCTCATTATGATCGGCCTGCGGCTGATGGGAAAGCGGCAGATCGGCGAATTGGAGCCCAGCGAGCTGGTGCTGACCATGATGATCTCCGATCTGGCCACGGTGCCCATGCAGGATTTCGGCATCCCGCTGCTGGCCGGGGTCATCCCTATTTTAATTCTCCTGTCCCTGACGCTGCTGATGAGCCAGCTTTCTCTGCTGAATCTGCGGTTCCGGGCGCTGATGTGCGGCACACCGGCCATTCTGATCCGCAACGGCAAGCTCCAGCAGGCGGCCATGCGGAAAAACCGCTACACGCTGGACGAGCTGTTGGAACAGCTCCGGGGACAGGGGTGCCTTTCCGTGGAGGAGGTGCAGTACGCCGTGCTGGAAAACTCCGGGCAGTTGTCCGTACTGCCATGGGCCAAGGCCAAGCCGCCCACGGCGGAGGACCTGGGCCTGACCTTGGAGGAGGACACTCTCCCCACCGTTCTCATCAATGATGGCCGGGTTTTGCGGAACAATCTCCGTCTTTGTGGCCGGGATGAGGTGTGGCTTCAAAAAATTCTGAAGCAGGAGCACTGCACCACCAAGGAGGTCTTTCTCCTGACGGTGGATGAAAACGGAAAAACGCTCTGCGTTCCCAAGGAGGCTGACCCATGAAACGGATGCTGCTGCCGCCGATTTTCGTGTTGGCGGCCCTGTTGGCGTTTTCCCTGTGGAATATCCGCCACATGGAAGGAGAAACGGACCGCTGGCGGGAACAGCTGCAAGCGGCGGACCGGCTGGCCCTCTCCGGGGAGTGGGCCGAGGCGCTGGACGCCCTCTGGGAAAGCTACGATGACTGGTCCCACAGCCAGACCTATCTTCACATCGTCTCCCACCATGACGCAGTGGATGACGCGGAGGCCATGTACCGCCGGGCCATCGCCTTCGGGGAAACGGAGGAGCTTTCGGAGTTCCACGCGGAGCTGTCCGACCTCCGGGACCAGCTGCGGCTCATTGCGGAGATGGAAGCGCTGAATATCCGGAATGTGCTGTAAGGCCGCTTGTCCTCCCGCCTATTTTTCCTGTTTCAGCGCCATTATATCTCTTACCAAAAATGCGGTCGTGCCGCATACTGCTATAACTGATGACAGATACACGATCCTCCGCTGCATCAAAATGTTATAAATGAATATGATGCATGACGCAGTAATCAGCAGAATGTCAAATGCGATCCGGAATTTCGATCTCATACGGCCATTCCCCTTTTTCCGCAATTTTCCGCTCATTGTGCGGTAGAATCCATCATAGGAATTTCCGGATCGTGCAGAAGCACGATCACTTCTCCGCCAGAAGCTTATTCAGCTCCGCCATGAAGGTATCCAGATCCTTGAACTGGCGGTAGACAGAGGCGAATCGGACGTAGGCCACCTGATCCACCTTCCGCAGCCGGTCCATCACCTTTTCGCCTACATCCTCCGTGCGGATCTCCCGCTCCATGGAGTTCTGCAGCTCCTGCTCGATCTCATCGGCAATGCGCTCCAACTCGGCCAAGGACACCGGCCGCTTCTCGCAGGCCCGGATCATGCCCCGCAGAACCTTCTGCCGGTCAAAGCTCTGGCGGCTGCCATCCTTTTTGATGACCACCATAGGCAGGCTCTCCACCGTTTCATAGGTGGTAAAGCGTTTGGCGCAGGAAAGACACTCTCTCCGGCGGCGGATGCTGGCGTTTTCGTCCGCGGGACGGGAATCAATGACCTTGCTTTCGGGGTGACCGCAATAGGGGCATTTCATAGGCTTGACCTCCTGATAAACATTCCGGGAAAACCCGGTTCATGTGTGAAAAGCACAGGATACTGCGGATATTGTACCACATTCCTTCTAAATGTGGTATCCCTATTTTCAAGTTTTTTCAAAAAACAGGCCATTCCCGGTCATCAAAGCGAAATACCCAGTACGCCCGTCCCTGCAAACGCCGGGAACGGGCAAAGCAAAACATGGCTTCCAGAGGAAAAGGGGCCGCGTCATCCCGTGGGACGGCGATGAGACGGCCCCGCTCCGGCCGGCAGGTCAGCACATCGGAAAGCCCGCCCAAGCGGCAGCGGAGGTATGGACTTCTCAGCAGTTCCGGTCTCAGCGGTTCCCAGTGCTCCCGCTCCTCTCCTAAAGGGCGCAGTTCTCCCCGGAGGATGGGTCCCAACGGGTCTGTCAACCGTTTGGAAAACCGGCGGCGGATTTGCAGGCAGCCATTCTCCGGTTCCAGAACACCGATACGGAGATTCCCTGTCTCCCCCACCGCCCACGCGCACCACAGCCC